>JACCDW010789113.1_pt1 | contig 11751 bp, 10 predicted proteins | sample 7449781 | NCBI WGS metagenome assembly JACCDW01 (sample SAMN15323449, study PRJNA562643) | freshwater metagenome | isolation source: river surface water | place: USA:Blue River Watershed | collected 2017-08-18
CCATATATGCAGAGCGAATTCTGGCTAGCGCTGCAACAGTTTCAATGAGATCTTCCTGACTCTCATCGCGATTCCACGAAAGTTTCCATCCACCACCAAAGTTTTCTGGAGCATCTTCGCTGGAATTTGGCGATAGCGAATAAGCATTATTAGAACCTTGTTGAGAGCGTGAGACTTCATCTCCCATAGACATCATTGGGACACCAGATGAGAGCATCAGAGTTGCCAGAATTGATTTCTTTAATTGGTTTCTTAGATTGTTCATTTCATGGTCATCAGTAGGGCCTTCGACGCCAAGATTCCACGAGCGATTGACATCGCTGCCATCGCGATTTTCTTCCATATTAGCTTCATTATGTTTTTGGTTATAAGAAACTAGATCATTCAGAGTAAAGCCATCGTGCGCGGTGACGAAATTGATGGAGGAGGTAGGTCCGCGGTAATAGAAAATGTCATTAGATCCCGCCAGGCGCGAAGCTAAGTCAGAGACACCATTGCTATATCCGCGCGCGCTATCGCCAAGCCAGAACTGTCGAGTTGCATCGCGATAGGCGTCATTCCACTCCCGCCAAGGATGAGGGAAATCACCGAGTGCGTAGCCCGCGATATCCCATGGTTCTGCAATGAGTTTTCGATCTCGAAGTATTGGATCGGCGCAGATTGCCGAAATCAATGGGCCATACGTATCAATTTCATTGTCACGTCGCGAGATCGCAGTTGTGAGATCAAATCGAAAACCATCTACTCCAATGATTTGGCTCCACCAATGCAATGAATCAATAATCATGCGGGTGACAAATGGACGGCGTGAATCAATAGTATTTCCACAGCCCGTCACATCATCATAAACATCATCGACAGAATGGCGATAGAAAGTCTTGTTATCGATTCCCCTAAAAGAAAGCGTTGGCCCCTGTCGACCTTCTTCAGCGGTGTGGTTATAAACCACATCAAGTATTACTTCGATTCCAGCGTTATGAAGTGCATCAATACTTTCTTGTAGTTCGCTTATCGGATCTTGCGTTGCGGCATATTTGCGATGTGGAGCAGAAAAAGCCAGGGGGTTATATCCCCAATAGTTTTCTCGGCCTCGCGCATGTGTATGAATCTCGGTGACAAAGTGATGAATTGGCAATAATTCAAGAGCGGTAACGCCTAATCGCGAGAGATACTCAATAGTTGAAGGATGTCCCAACGCTTTGTATGTGCCACGTTCATGAGCCGGAATCTCTAAATTGCCTGCGGTTAAACCTCGAACATGAGCCTCATAAATAAAAGTCCGCTTCCAAGGCGTGTGAGGTCGATTGATAATTCGTGGTGCATGTGAGGTAACTACTGATAGCGGAACAAAGCCGAGTGAATTTCGTTCATCACGAATCAGATGATCGCCACTGCCTAAAGCATCATGGGATTGATGGCCAAAAATTTCTGGCGCATAGACCAAATCTCCATCAAGGAGATGGGCATAAGGATCGAGAAGCACTTTTGCAGGATTAAATCTCCATCCTTGCTCTGGGCGCCAAGGACCGTAGATGCGATATCCATAACGTTGGCCAGCTCGAATACCTGCGAGATATCCATGCCAGATTGGACCTTCGCGATGCGCAAGGGAGAACTTTGTTTCAACCCATCGACCATCGCGCTCATCAAAGAGACATAACTCCACAGCGTCAGCAGCAGGGGCCCAGATTGAAAAATCAGTCCCGCCTTCGGTTGGACGATTACCCAAAATATGGGGATTTGCGGGCTTCACCTTGCTATCTAATCAGGTATCGAATGAGATGGAGGCTAAGAACGCTTTCAATTGGAGCACCAGGTTACTCCCCAGTAACATAGAGAGTATGAAGATTGCGATCTGCGTAAAACAGGTTCCAGACTCCTGGGCAGAAAAGAAGATGGTCAATGGAGTTCTCGACCGCAATGGCGTCGATGCTGTTCTTAATGATCTTGATGAATATGCAATTGAAGAAGCGCTCCGTGTTGTCGAACCCCTCAATGAAGGCAAGGAAACTCCAGAACACACAATCACCTTAATTTCGATGGGCCCGGATCGCGCCACAGAAGCGATTCGCAAAGGTTTATCCATGGGTGCAGATAGTGGAGTTCTCGTTGCAGATGCTGCTCTCGCCGGTTCTGATGCAATTGCAACATCAAAAGTGTTAGCTGAAGTTATTTCTAAAGGTGGCTTCGATTTGGTTTTCTGCGGAACCGAATCTACTGATGCCCGTATGAGCGTTGTTCCTGCCATGCTTGCAGAACGCCTAGGTTGGGCACAACTCACTTTCGCTGGATCTGTCAAAGTTGGTGCGGCAAATTCAAGTGTCGAAATTGCACGCATGACAGAGAGTGGCGTTGAGACCATGTCAGCTCAATTTCCATGCGTCATTAGCGTTATCGAGAAAATTAATGAGCCCCGCTATCCATCATTTAAAGGAATCATGGCGGCGAAGAAAAAAGTGATTGAAACTAAATCACTTGCCGATATTGGAATCTCGAATTCAGAAGTTGGTAGTTCAGGTGCATGGAGTTCCGTTATCGATGCAAATGCCCGCCCACCGCGGGATAAGGGAATCAAAGTAGAAGATACTGGCGATGGCGGTTCGAAGTTGGCTGACTATCTCGCAGAAAAGCGTTTGGTGTGATGATGGCAAATGTATTGATATTCGCTGATCACGATGGTGGAAAAATCGCGAAAACAGCGGCCGAACTCGCTTCTTTTGCAAAGCGTGGCGGAACGCCGATCGCTGCACTCTTTACCAATGCTGGAGAGGCAGATTCACTTGCCACTCAACTCGCCAACACAGATATTGAAAGCGTACTTGCTGTTGAAAGCGTTGATTTTTCAGCACATGGAATTCCCGCAATCGTTGATGCGTTGGCTCAGATTGTTGAAACAAAAACGCCTGCTGCAGTGTTGATTCCTTCAACAGCGCGTGGCAAAGAAATCGCGGGTCGACTTGCGGTTCGCATCAATAGCGGAATCATCACCGATGCCATCGATGTGGCTCCAGACTTTGCTACAACACAATCAGTTTTTGGTGGTTCTTTTACAGTTGCCGCCAAAGTGAAAACTGGAATCCCGGTCATTACTGTTCGTCCAAGCGCTATCGAAGCTTCTGCCACAACTAACTCTCCAGCAGTTGAGAAAATCAATGTCACGATTTCAGATAAGGCGAAGTTAGTAAAAATCTCAAATGTGCAACCTGCTGTGAAAGGTGGACGTCCAGAACTTACAGAAGCCAAGATTGTGATCTCAGGTGGCCGTGGAACTAATGGAGATTTCACACAAGTTGAAGCGATGGCCGATCTTCTTGGCGCCGCTGTTGGCGCATCACGAGCCGCCACAGATGCTGGTTGGTATCCGCATACGCATCAAGTTGGCCAAACCGGAAAAACGGTAAGTCCGCAGCTCTATATGGCATGCGGAATTTCCGGCGCGATTCAACATCGTGCAGGTATGCAAACATCAAAGAACATTGTTGCGATTAATAAAGATCCAGAAGCTCCTATCTTTGATCTCGCCGATTTCGGAGTCGTTGGAGATTTGTTCGCGGTCTTGCCTCAGGCTCGCGAAGCGATTCAAGCAAAACGTAGCTAAGCCCTCGCCTAGAATTGGGTCATGTCTCGCGTCTATCTTGATAATGCTGCAACCACGCCAATTTCAGAGGTAGCGCTACAAGCATTTATCGAGCAAGCCCGACAGATTGGAAACCCGTCAAGCCTTCACACTTATGGCCGTAAGGTTCGTAAAGACTTAGAAGAATCTCGCGAGAAGTTAGCGACGCTTATCGGTTGTCACTCTAGCGAGATAATTTTTACTGGTTCTGGAACAGAAGCCAACAATTTAGCCATTAAAGGCGCATATTGGCATCGTAATCAAGGCGGCAAACAACGTAATGTCATCGTGATTTCTGGCTTTGAACATCATGCAGTACTTGATCCTGCGCGATGGTTGGAAGATTTTGAGGGAGCAGAAGTTGTAGAAGTGTCAGTATCAAAAGATGGATTTGTCCAACTTGCAGAGCTGCAATCTCTTGTTGCGGAGCGCCATGATGAAATTGCGCTAATTAGCATAATGCACTCCAACAACGAAGTCGGAACTCTCCAACCTATTGCTGAGATTTCAACTATTGCAGATGAATTTCAAATTCCACTACATACCGATGCAGTGCAGAGTTTAGGAAAAGTCCCGCTCTCATTTAAAGATCTTGGGCTTTTTGCAATGACCATCAGCGCACATAAAGTCGGAGGCCCAATTGGCGTAGGCGCATTAATTCTGCAAAAAGGTATTGATATAACTCCAATTCTGCATGGTGGAGGCCAGGAAAGAGATATTCGCAGCGGAACGCTCAATGCAGCTGGTGTTATTTCATTTGTAGCTGCCGTGCAATCGGCGATGAGAGATCGAGAAGCCACAGCTGAAAAAATATCTGCGTTACGCAAGAAACTCATCGCAGCGATTCAATCTGAGATTCCTGATGCTAAGTTGAACGGAGTGCTGGATGGACCGACACTCCCAGGAATTGCCAATATTTCATTTCCTAATACTGAAAGCGATGCGCTCCTACTCCTTTTTGATGCGGAGGGAATTGCATGTTCAACCGGTTCAGCTTGTAGCGCCGGCGTTCAAGAAGCGAGCCATGTCTTGATGGCGATGGGCATGAGCGAGAAAGAAGCTCGTTCCTCGCTGCGTTTCTCACTCGGTACGGGTAACTCTGACAGCGATATCGAATATCTTCAGACCTGTATTAAACGAGTTATCGAACGCGCGCGAGCAGCGTATCGAAGCTAGAGAGTAGCGATGAAATTAATTGCAGCCATGAGCGGTGGAGTCGATTCCGCCGTTGCTGCAGCGCGCGCAAAAGAAGCGGGCCACGATGTAATTGGAGTTCATTTAGCGCTCTCAAAGAATCCCAAGAAGTATCGTTCGGGAGCGCGCGGATGTTGCACCATTGAAGATTCTCATGATGCGCGCCGCGCTGCCGATGTGATTGGTATTCCTTTTTATATCTGGGACATGTCGGACGAATTTCATGAAGGCGTGGTAGAAAACTTTCTTGCTGAATATGCGGCGGGCAATACCCCGAACCCATGTCTGCGTTGTAATGAAAAAATTAAATTTGCCGCAGTTCTCGATCGCGCTCAAGCAATGGGATTTGATGGGGTTGTTACTGGCCACTATGCCCAAACACGAGAGACAGAAAATGGAAAAGCTCTCTATCGCGCTATTGATCCGGCTAAAGATCAGTCTTATGTTCTTGCAGTCCTTAACCGCGAACAACTCAGCGGCGCGCATTTTCCATTAGGAGACACAACTAAAGAGAACGTTAGAAAAGAGGCTCAGCAGCGTGGACTATCAGTTGCGCTTAAGCCGGATAGCCATGACATTTGTTTCGTTCCATCGGGTGATAACGCGGGATGGCTACGGGAGCGACTTGGTAGTGAAACGGGCCCAATCGTCGATGAAGATGGAAATAAGTTAGGCGAACATAAGGGCGCGTACACCTACACAATCGGTCAACGTAAAGGTTTAGGACTGACAGTTCCAGCAAAAGGTGGCGAACCTCGTTATGTCTTAAAGATCGAACCGGTCTCCAACACAGTTGTGGTCGGAAATCGCGATGCACTAGCCATCAATCAAATTTATGGCGCTTCACCTATCTGGTGTGGACCTACTCCAGAGGCCACAGAAAGCGCGCCGTATAAGGGTTTTGTCCAAGTTCGAGCGCATGGAACTCCACATGCATGTAGTTATTTCCGCAGTATTAGTGATGGAATGGAAACGCTGGTAGCCCATGTTGACGAACCTATCTTTGGGCTTGCTCCTGGCCAGGCAATGGTGATTTATGACGGCGAACGCGTCGTTGGATCGGCCACAATTTCAGGAACGCGCTAGTTATGTCCGATAGCCAAGTCCGCAGAAAAATGGCTGAACTAGCAGAACAGATTCGCGATCATCAGTATCGCTATTACGTCCTCGATAAACCGATTATTTCTGATGCAGAATTCGACGCTTTATGGAAAGAGCTCCTTACCTTAGAGAGCAAGAGCCCAGAATTAAGAGATCCTCATTCACCAACCCTCGATGTCGGCGGGGGCTTTGCAACACATTTTGAGCAATATGATCATAAAGAAAAAATGATGAGCCTTGATAATGCATTTGGTGAAGATGAACTGGATGCATGGTTTGATCGCGTTGCCAAAGAGTCGAAATCCAATAATTGGTTATGTGAAGTAAAGGTTGATGGACTTGCCATAAATCTTCTCTATGAAAATGGCAAGTTAATCCGCGCGCTCACTCGAGGTAATGGCGTAACAGGCGAAGATGTGACTCTCAATGTCAGAACAATTGCTGGAGTACCTCAAGAGTTGACGGGAAAAGATTTACCATCGTCTGTCGAAGTTAGGGGAGAGGTTTTCTTTCCACTTGAGAAATTCAATGAACTTAATGAATCACTCGAGGAATCCGGTAAAACTTTATTTGCAAATCCACGAAATGCTGCCGCCGGATCCTTACGTCAGAAGGATCCGCGCGTTACTGCTTCGCGCCCGTTAGCACTAGTTGTCCATGGAATCGGCGCAGTCTCAGGATTTGAGTGCGATACCCAGAGTGCGGCATATGAAGCGATGAAGAAGTGGGGTCTTCCCACCAGTAAACGTTATAAAGTCGCGAAAAATAAGGCTGAGGTAAAGGAATTCATCCAGTATTACCTTGATCATCGCCACGATGTAGAGCATGAGATTGATGGCGTCGTGATTAAGGTAAATGAGCGATCCGCACAGAAAGTATTAGGAAGTACTTCAAGGGCGCCTAAATGGGCAATTGCCTATAAGTATCCGCCCGAGGAAGTGACCACAAAACTTCTCGATATAAAGGTGAGCGTTGGTCGAACTGGTCGAGTCACCCCATTTGGTTTTATGGAGCCCGTGCGAGTCGCAGGCTCCACTGTCACAAATGCAACGCTTCACAATATTGAAGAAGTACAACGCAAAGGTGTTTTGATTGGCGATGTCGTTGTACTGCGCAAAGCCGGCGATGTCATTCCAGAAATTTTGGGTCCCGTCATTGAAAAGCGCACCGGGCAAGAGCGCGCTTTTGAAATGCCAAAAAACTGCCCTGAGTGTGGATCGAAGTTAAGGGCGATGTCTGAAGGCGATGTAGATATTCGTTGCCCAAATGCACAGAGTTGCCCCGCGCAGCTGCGCGAACGTATTTACTATATCGGTTCGCGAGCTGCGCTCGATATTGATGTTCTGGGATATGAAGCTACCAACGCATTGCTCAGTGATAAATTAATTGAAGATGAATCAGATTTATTTTCGTTAACGGAAAAGGATTTGATCCGTAGCGATTTTTTCCGAAAGAAAGATGGTTCTCTTGGAGCAAATGCAGAGAAATTGCTGGGCGCATTAGAAGAAGCAAAGAAACGACCTTTGTGGCGCGTTCTGGTGGCCTTATCAATTCGCCATGTTGGTCCCACAGCGGCACAGGCGCTTGCTAATAAATTCGGTTCAATTCAAAAGATTTCCAATGCTTCTTCTGATGAACTAGCGGCCGTTGATGGAGTTGGAAATGTCATTGCCGAAAGCATTCAAGAGTGGTTTAACGTTGGCTGGCACCAAGCGATTGTTAAGAAGTGGGGCGCTGCAGGGGTGGCTTTAGAGGGAGTTGCCGCTCCCACAAAGCCCCAAACATTGGCGGGATTGACCTTGGTGGTCACAGGTTCACTCGAGAATTTTTCTCGTGATGGTGTAACCGAAGCCATAACAGAGCGCGGAGGCAAAGCTGCTTCATCTGTCTCGAAGAAAACCGATTATGTTGTTGTGGGTGATGCGCCGGGATCTAAGGCTGCAAAAGCCGAAGAACTCGGCGTGCAATTACTCAACGAAGCGGAATTTATTGCTCTATTGGAGAATGGGCCCAAGTAAAGGTTAGGATGTTGTCATGTTCAAAGCGTTAATTGCACAAGCCTCGGTAACGCTCTTTAGCGAAGAGGGTCGAGAACTTCCCGCACACCCAATATTTTTTGGGGTATTCACTTTCGCAGTCCTAATGCTGATGCTCTATTTAGTTCTTCGCCTTGACCGCGACTAATTCAATCGCCATTTTTGGTGGAACATTTGACCCGATACATAACGGGCATATCCATCTACTGCAAGGAATTCTTAAATCCAATAAGTTTTCAAAAGTTGTAGTTGTGCCTGCAGGAAATCCTTGGCAGAAATCTCCTACTGCTCCCGCGCTCGACCGATTAGAAATGGTCCAATTAGCTCTGAAAGATTCTGGCGTTGACGTGAGTGATTGCGAAGTTCGAAGAAGTGGTTCCTCGTATGCGATCGATACTGTTGAAGCTCTAGCAGAGATTTATCCCAACTCGAACTTCACTTGGATTATTGGCAGTGATGCGCTCGCAAGTCTTTCGACATGGCATCACATTGAACAACTCGCTTCTCGAATTGAGTTTCTTATTGTGAAGAGGCCTGGACATTCAATTCGTGAGTCATCAACTCCTCATTACATTCAATGGAAGACAATTGAAATTCAGGCACTTGATATTTCGGCGACGAAAGTTAGAGAACTGATCAGTACAGGGGGCGACATCTCCTCTCTTGTCCCAGCTTCGGTAGCAAATTACATACGCACAAAGGGGCTCTATGGCGCCGCGTAAGTCCACGCTTGACCACACCCAGATAGCGGCCCGTGCGGCTGTTGAGAAACTCGGCAGTGATCTTCTTGCAATTGATCTCTCTGAACAGATGCTTCTGAGTGAAGTCTTTTTACTTGTGAGTGGTCAGAATGAACGCCAGATCGATGCAATTGCAGATGAAGTTGAGCGCCAACTTGCTCTCGAGGGAGAGAAGCCAACTCGGCGCGAAGGTTCAGAGCATTGGATTCTTCTTGATTATGAGGATCTCGTTGTGCATGTCCAAACCGAAGAAATACGGAGCTATTACATGCTTGATCGTCTCTGGAACGATTGTCCAAATATCGCCCTAGAGGCCGTTAAAAATCGTGAGGCTTTTGAAAAAGGCAAGAAATAAATGGCTGCACACACCGCGTCACAAAGAATTGTGCTCTGGCGTCATGGACAGACAGATTGGAACATCGAGAACCGATTTCAAGGACATTCCGATATTCCACTCAATGCCATCGGGCACCGGCAAGCAGAACGCGCTGCACCACTACTTCTTAATTTGCAACCTTCCAAAATTATTTCGAGCGATTTAATTCGCGCGCAACAAACTGCTGCGGCGCTAGCCAAGATTTCACAGCTGCCAGTATCAATTGACTCTGGTTTGCGAGAGACCCATGGAGGAAATTGGGAAGGAAAGACGGGTGCGCAAAATCGCGCCGAAGATTACGAGAGATTTGTGCACTGGCTTGATGGCGATGATGAACCTGCGGGCCAAACAGGAGAGCGACGTAGCGCTATTGCGCATCGCGCCGTTACTGCAATTGAGAGCGCGCTAACAGATGATGTTCAGACTTTGATTGTTGTGACGCACGGCGGAACTGCGCGATGCATATTGGGTAAGATGCTTGAGATGCCTATGACGCAATGGTCGGCGATTGGTGGTTTATCAAATGCTTCGTGGTCGATCTTGGAAAATGGGCACCATAGACAAGGCTGGGTTTTAGTTGAACATAACTCGGGTTCATTACCTGAGCCGATTTATGGAGAGGAAAGCGGCGCTTAGTTCAGGTAAGGTCGGCAACTCAGGCAATCAACCTAGGCAATTCGGGGCTATAGCGCAGCTGGTAGCGCACCTGCATGGCATGCAGGGGGTCAGGGGTTCAAGTCCCCTTAGCTCCACTCGATGAATGGCGAAAAATCTAATAGTCGTCTGCCGCTGCAACATATACCGAGCGGCTGGTCGGCGCGCGATCTTCCCGACTTAACCGGAAAACACTTTCTCATTACTGGAGCAACAAGTGGAATCGGCAAAGAAGCAGCTCGCGAACTAGTTCGCGCGGGTGCACACGTGACGATTACAGCGCGCAGTGAAGAGAAAGCCGAACGCACTCGTAAGGAAATAGCGAGCGAGCGAATCACAACACTTTTACTTGATCTAGCTGATCTCAATAGCGTGCGAAAAGCGGCGCGCGAAGTGACCACAGATATTGATGTCCTTATTCTCAATGCGGGAGTGATGGCGGTTCCTTTTACAAAGACAGCTGATGACTTCGAACTTCAAGTAGGAACTAATCACTTAGGCCATTTCGCTTTTGCTGGCCTCATTGCGGAACGAGTCAAATCTCGTATCGTCACCATCTCTAGTCAGGCGCATCGCACTGGTTCTTTTGGCGATGGCTCAGTCAATGCAATTCGTGACATTTGTTTGGGCCGCAACAAGTATCAAACTTGGGCTGCCTATGGTGCAAGCAAATTGGCAAATTTATTGTTTACTTTTGAACTGCAGCGTTTGGTTACTTCGCGCGGTTATTCCTTTAACGCTTTCGCTGCGCATCCAGGATATTCCAATACAAATCTCCAAGCTGTTGGTCCACAAATGCGCGGGAAAGTTTTTGAAGAGAGAGCCACAGCATTTATGAATTCCATTGTCGCTCAATCAGCATCGCGTGGTGCACTTCCGACTCTCTGCGCCGCAACATTTCCAAATCTCTATGGCGCTACATATATTGGCCCTGACGGATTACTTGAAATGCGTGGATTTCCAAAAGCAACTCGCGCACGAGCTATTGCCTATGACCAGAATTTGGCGCGAAATCTCTGGAACGTCAGTGAGGAATTAACCGGCGTTCATTGGCGGTAACCTACGCATATGCACGAGGCGTACGACGTTCACCACGTTCAAGAGAAGTGGCTCCCGATTTGGGATGAGATTGCGCCATTCCGCTCTGGAAAGCCTGACGATAAACGCCCCAAGAAATATGTCTTGGATATGTTTCCATATCCATCGGGTGACTTACATATGGGCCACGCCGAGGCGTACGCACTTGGCGATGTGATTGCTCGTTATTGGGTACAAAAAGGTTTTAACGTCATGCATCCAATTGGATGGGATGCATTTGGACTTCCAGCAGAAAATGCTGCAATCAAGCGTAATGAAGATCCGAGTATCTGGACCTATGAAAATATCAATACCCAGAAAGCTTCCATGCGTCGTTATGCATGTTCCTTTGATTGGGATCGGGTTCTTTATACATGTGATCCCGAGTACTACAAATGGAATCAATGGATCTTTAATCGCATGTACGAAAAAGGACTCGCGTACCGAAAAGATTCAGCGGTTAACTGGTGTCCTTCGTGTCAGACAGTGCTTGCAAATGAACAAGTCGTAGCGGGTTTATGTGAACGTTGTGACAACCCGGTAACCAAAAAGAAATTGAATCAGTGGTATTTCAAGATTACTGACTACGCCGAGCGCCTTCTTGGAGATATGGAGCAACTTGAAGGAAAGTGGCCAGAAAAAGTTCTAACCATGCAGCGCAATTGGATTGGAAAATCCACTGGCGCAGAAGTTACCTTTGAAATTGAAGGTCGGGACAAGCCAGTCGTCATTTACACAACGCGTCCAGATACTTTGTACGGCGCAACCTTTATGGTGGTCGCCGTTGATAGCGACTTAGCCCGTGAACTTGTTGCTGGCACGAGCGCTGAAAAGGAATTCAATCAGTATTTTGATTCGGTGAAAGCGGCAAGTGATATTGATCGTTTAGCAACTGATCGTCCAAAGACTGGTGTATTTCTCAATCGTTATGCAGTTAATCCCGTCAATGGTGAAAAG
>JACCDW011627358.1_pt1 | contig 11751 bp, 15 predicted proteins | sample 7449781 | NCBI WGS metagenome assembly JACCDW01 (sample SAMN15323449, study PRJNA562643) | freshwater metagenome | isolation source: river surface water | place: USA:Blue River Watershed | collected 2017-08-18
AACATCTGCAGAAATAAAGAAAAAAATCAGTGAAAGTGTTAAAAAATATCATGAAACTAACAATACAACTTCAAGAAAACATATGACTTTTATGACAAACATATTAGGTAAGCGCATATCCCAATATTCAGCAAATAATGAATTTATTAAAACATATAATAGTATTAATGAAGCAGTAAGACAAACAGGAATCTCAAATGGCAATATACGAAGTGTTCTGTATGGTCGGACGAAAACAGCGGGTGGTTTTATTTGGAAATATGTTGATTAATATATAAATTTTAAATATTATTTAAAATTTTTTAGTTAATAGGGTTATCCAGCGTTCGATCCCCGCCAGGAGCACTCCTCGTTTAGTACTATACTATAGTTGTAAACTAGGAACTCTATCAGTGTAGATGTTCAAGCGGATTGGCTAAGTTTTCCATATTCACCAACACAATATCCAAAGTCAAGTTGGAACTGTTTAATACCATCTTCTCTTTGCACATTATATAGTATAAGAGACTTGGCTAGAAAAGGTTCAGAGACATCGCGACGATTCACAATGGGAATTTCACAAATGGCTTGAACTTTCTGTAAGAGATTTACATAGATATTACATGGGTCGTCTACAACTACACGGTCTATACCATCTAAGTTTGACAACTTGGTTTTGAGTAGCTTTGCTGTTCGTAACCAATCTGTATTTCCTACTCGAATCCCATGACGCAATTCTGGAAAGTCATAGATGTACATTCTATATATATGACAATAAGTTTCTTAGGTCAAAGTGCAGTAAGTAAGAAACAATCTACTAACTTGCCACGTATAATGAAGGTCTAAAGACTATGCTCCTAGATACATTAGGCGCCCATAGTTCAGTGGTAGAATGGGACCCTTCCAAGGTCTTGACGCGGGTTCGATTCCCGCTGAGCGCAAAAGGTGTACAGTTACTAGCTGTACATAGTTTTTCGCACTTTTCGTTCAAAAAGTGCACTGGGGATTTGGTCTAGTGGTATGATTCTGAGTTTGGGTCTCAGAGCTAAAAACGTATGTTTTTAGCACTTTGCTTTTAGCGGAGCTAAAATCTCAGAAGTCCAGGGTTCGATTCCCTGAATCCCCCATCTTTCAGTATACAATAGGCATGTAGTTAGCCTAAAGAATAAAAAACACTACATCTTGTGGAGTAATCCACAATGCCTCCTTAGCATAATCGGTAGTGCATTCGCTTTGTAAGCGAAAGGTCGGCGGTTCGATTCCGCCAGGGGGCACTTTCTGTCATGATAATTATTATTATGACAAAAATTTAAAGTCTGAATAAAAATAACAGGTAGTAGATAATTTCCCGACATGGGCTATATTTATAGGATTACGAATCTAATAAATAAAAAGTCGTACATAGGCGAAACAATACAAGATGTTGAAAAACGTTGGAAAACACATAAAAGTTTGAGTAGATTAAATAAAGGTTGTCCTGCATTAAAAGAGGCATTTAATAAATATGGTATTGAAAATTTTAAATTTGAAGTTCTTGTAATATGCTTTGATGAAGATAGATTGATTTATGAAAAACAGTATATTAAAAAATATAATACTGTTGCACCAAATGGATATAATATAAGCGAAGGTGGATGTGAAAGAGGATTTACAGGATTGCATCATTCAGAAGAAGCGCGACGCAAAATTTCAGAGGCTGTCAAGAAACGATTTGAAAATCCTGAAGAGAGGAAGAAAGCACGAGAAAATTATGTAAAAAATAATATAAATGAAAAAAGAAATCAAAGTGAAAAGTGGAAAAAGGCCTTGGCAGAAGGAAGACTTGGGCGAAAAACTGGAGGAAAAACTTCTGATGAAACAAAAAAGAAAATTTCTGAAGGTGTAAAAAAAGTACTACAAAATGGTAACAAAGAACAGATTTATAATAAAGCATTTATGACAAAGGTATGTAGAAAAATTAATCAGTTATCATTAAGTGGAGAGTATATAAAAACATTTAATAGCATTGCCGAGGCTGCGAGAGAAGTTAATAAGGGATGTAGCACTATTCATTCAGTACTTACTAAAAAATCAAAAACTGCGGGTGGATTTAAATGGGAATATGATGATATAAAAACTACTTAAAGTCACTATTCTAATATAGGTTGTGGAGTATTCCACATCGGTTCTGTGGTCCAAATGGTTTAAGACGTGGGACTTTGAATCCCGAAAACCCAGTTCGATCCTGGGCAGAACCACTCACTTTTTTATTCGGGTAAGAGTAAAAAAGTGCCCCTTTAATTCAGTTGGATAGAATATCCGCCTTCTAAGCGGAATGTCGTGGGTTCGATCCCCACAAGGGGTAGTTAACCTGTTTTCAAGGTTGGTACAGTTCTACCCTTGAAAACATGTGGAACGTGCCGACGCGTCCATTTTAGTAATCCTCTTTGTGCTTTTGAACCTGCATAATAGGCCCTGTAACAATCCGTAATACAGTCATACACTTTGAACTCGTCAGGCATTGCAGGAGGCGGGTCACGAATCCAGTGCAACTTCTGCCGCAGGCCAGGAGGTGGATTCCATCGCAGCCAGCGCAAATGGACTTCGCAGCTATGCGACTCATCTGACCTATACCTGTATTCATACTCCTTGCACAAAGCAAGTGCCATGGTCGCAAGCCAGACATAGTGAGGCAGTGCCTCAGAAGCCCAGAGCACAGATGGATGCTTTGCAGCATGCTTCTTATAGCCCCTGTCGCCCGTACTGAGACAGAAAGGTGCTTCTTTCTTTACATGATCTGTACCACCATTTACATGATGGGCGGTATATAGAATTTGCGTGTATTCAAGAATCATTTTTACAACATGCTTGTCGCAGTGCCATCGAGCACAGCGACCAGGATGATAGCTTAGAAAGAAGATATTCATGTAGACACGCTTTTTTCAGTCCAAAACCAATTTCAATTTTTAGCAATATTTAAAGTTTCTAACTGCAATTCTGTAGAACTATGTTTCGATACCATTATTTTGTAAAACAAGTAAACATACCCTACTCCTATGTGAAAAAGTTTCAGTGTATTCGTATTCCTGAAGGTGATTCAGAACTTCCAAACTTTCGTGACCTCTATCGCCCAGTAGGTTGGGATATAGTTGTCACATATCCCTATGCTCCTTCCAAGGACAATGAACAGTTTAAACTTAAGGCAACCTTTCGAGCATGGGATTGTGAGTTTGAAATTCAGAGTCTAGAGGAGCACAGAAAAGATATAGAAATGTCCTAAGCAATTCACAGGTTTAAACTCCTCACCATCCATACCCTAGAATAGACCAAATGTCAGCTGAAACTTTTTTTACAGCAGCCTACAAAGAATCTCCAGACCCTCCACGCCCTGAAAAGTCTCAACAACTAAGACAGTTGCTCCCAACTCTTTGTAAAAGTCTTCAAATAAAGTCAGTTCTAGATTGCGGATGTGGAACTACAGGACTGCATACGATAATTTCAGATATTTCAGGTGTATCCTATTTAGGTGTAGATATTGTAAAACCACTTATTACATCGCTGCAAACATCTGAGACATCATCATTCTGTAAATTTCAGTACATGGATGTTTTTCAGGATCCTCCTGAAACTGCTGATCTTTGGATTGTTCGAGATTTGTTGAATCTCTATCCTGAATCTCAGTTTGTATCCTTTTTTCAGAATTTCATTGCAAGTCAATCATCCTATATTGCTGTAACTTCTATTGATACCACAACTGAAAATACAGCAGGTTGTTTAGGAATTCAGCGAAAACTGAATCTACAAGCTCCACCCTATAGTATGCCAGACCCTCTTGTAACACTTTTGGACGGACAACAATGGTTCTGTATAAAAAAACTGCTGGTCTTTACAAAGGCTCAGATTGCATCCTGGCTCTCTACTGTTTCCATTCCATCAACCCATTTGTCTGCAGAGCCGATCGACACACAGGACAAGAACGCGCATTTGACAACCAACATTCGACTGCGCGATGTGAAACTAGGTGGCCACATGGGGTTAGGCGTGCAGAAGCTTTTGTGAGGGGCTCAAACTCGATAGGACAAGTTGTTTCCTTTTGAAGGGCCGTTTCAATTACCATGTTTACAATATGTTGGGGCATGCTTTGTTCTGCTCGAGAAGGTGCTGGAGGTACCAGACGAGGTGGAGTGATAGACCGACTTGGGGGAGGGCTGTGTCGTACTGAAACTGTCACGGGCAGAACAACACGGAAACGGTCTGCCCAGAGAGCATCTCCAATTCGAAGAAAGGTAGAGGGTAGGACTTTTGCCATAGACATCAGATTTACAACCGGAATTTGTTCACCATGACTTAATACAATTACCTGAGAATCAAGAGCATACTCTGTTTGAAATAACGTTGTCGCATTCGGTCGAGAACTCTCACGATACACTGCAATAGACTGGTACACTGGATTGCGATAGGGATAGTGTTCAATACGAGCTCCTGCGAGATATTGCGAGGAAGCTGCCACAATTTCAAACCGCAAACAATCATGTTCAGCATTGCCAGGTCTCATCCGCGTGGAGGTTACAAGAACCAATTCCTTTCCTGCAACGGATGTATTAGGAGGCTGATGACGGCGTCGAATAAAGCAAAGAGGTGGAAATGTATCCATATTGTTAGTTGTACTGTACATACATGAAAGAGAAACCTTCAATTTTATAGGGTTGAATACAGCTCTATAAAATTCAGAGTATTGAAATCTGTACACCGCTTACAGATTTCCAGCCTTGCGACGACGGCTAGCCTCCTTCATCGCATCGCCAAGAGACGCATTCGAATTCTTGCGCTTCATCTCTTCATAGACGCGCTTAACCGCAGAGGCCCAGTCACCAGCCTTACGAGAGGACTTCGCTGTCTTTCGGGAGGCCTTACGAGAGGTCTTACGTGTGTTCTTACGAGAGTTACGAGCAGTCTTGGCCATTGTTGGGTTCTAACATTGTCAGAGAAATTCAGTTTACTGTACATTGTTGGCCATATCACCACCAGCATTTCTCTCCACAATCTGCGTGCACGCGCATCCAGCCTCGCCAGCGGGTACAGGGTTCGTCGCAGCCGCAGCCTCCTTACGATACAGGTACACAGTCTGAAGCTGCGTATCGGGTTGCTCACGACGAACATTGTTACCCAGAGTTACAGCAGTGTTGAGCTGCTTGTAAAAGGTATATTCGGCAATAGTACGCTTACGTTTGGTTACCGTACTAGCATCATAATTTGCAGTCGGCATCTCTTCTTCTGTCAGAGCCAACTAGAAAAATTTGACTAATCCAGGGTCGCATCCACCGAAGAAGGTAGGCTTTGGTAAGTTGGGATTAAACGTTTCTGCAGGTGTTAAGACACAAGGAGGATTGGGTACCCATCTGCGATAGTCACTGAATCGTGTATTAGGGTCAAGAGGATTCAGAGAACACTCAAGCGCAGCAGTTTGTGTCTTTTGAATGCGGACACTCTCAGGAACACCGACTTTGGGAAATCGAGCAAATTCTTCAGGTGTAGGTTGGCATGCAACCGCAGCATCTTGCGTGAGAACACTTGCGTAAAGAGCTGCCTTGTTTGTGCGAGGGGGAGAAGCACAGCATGCCGAGGAATTGCCTTGAAGGCGGGCTAAAATGCGGGCTTGGTCACATTGGATGGCTCGGCGTGTGAGTTGATTTGTATAGCCACTACTGATGTTTGCCCCGGGAGTGGTTCCTATACAAACAGACATCCGTCTTTCCTACTCAACATGAAACCTTCTTTCTAGATAGAATCTCGGCACTTGTCAAGATGACTAGACTCCAGCTTATACTTGGTCTGTGTATTCTCGGCGGAGTTCTATTTCTTTTCTTCACTTTACCCAAAGAAGCCTTTCAAGGGGATACAACCATAGCCGTAAAATCCAACGAAATCACGGGATTCATGACAACGGCTTCTGAAGTCTTATGTCCAGCCTTCAAGGGCATTTTAGAGGATAGAATGACAGATTACGAAGGAACACCCTCGGAGAAACTTGAGAAGGCCATGGTATCGCTTACAAAAGAAGCAAAAGGTACCCTCTTTCCGTGTCCGCCTCCAGGTGACCCACTAGCTGTTCCTAGTGATATAGAAGATCGTACAAATCGTACCATAACATTTGTACAAACCAAACTTAATGAGGCTCTTACAACCATTCGCGAGAGCCTTGATTGTAAAGGAGCTGCTCAAACAACGGAGGGTTTCTCATCACCTCTTCTTGCTAATCTAGAAGCCTTCCAGGATGTATGCACACCTCAACAACTTTCAGACAAGCAAACCGTTGCGAAAGAGGAAGCCGCAAAAGCTGCAACCCAAGCGTGCATAGCACCGCAGGATATCCCACCCCAAGAAAAAGCGCGGATGCTCGAACAGCGTGCGAGTGCACTTGCACGAGTTCTGGGAAAACAAGAGAATGCAATTCTGTTGGCAGATATTCGAACAACGTATAATGAACTTGTAAGTCTAAAAAATCGTGCGCAGAATGGTATGATTAGTTCTTCTTGTCCTTCTTAACTTTTCTTGTTTTTTGAACCTTTACACGTTCAGCTTTGGCCTTTAGGAGTGACGCTTTTGTGGGCTGATGACCATGGCACGTCACAGAGAATGCTGGATAGGCACCTGTTTTACCCTTATCACGGGTTGACTTACTGATATCTACAAGAGTGTTTGCAAAACAATAGATAGACTGCGGTACAAGTCCCTCCATACCACGAACATACGTTAACTGGTAGAACAGTGTGATAGCCGTATCAAGGCTGGCAATTCGAAGCACCTGGTCATGTGGAAGATACACTTCATTATAGGCATGACAATAGTCTTCCTGTATGAGCAGAATCACTAAATGACCATCTTTCAGAAGTCCGTACATTTCAGGAACACGGTCACCATCTCCTTTCCATCTCAGGATTTTCAGAGTTGAGGAAGGCTCTAGTTCAGATACAAGTTGTCGCAAAATAGGAATGTGATAATCAGGATTTTCTACGAAGGCTAAAATAGGGCTCTGAGATTGCATCATAAATCCAGCCTTTTGACTTGTGGGATGCATATAGATTCGTTTCAGGTCCGCGCCCAAGTAAATACACTTTTCATCGATGATGTACTGTAAAAGGGTCTTGTGAAGATATTTTCCCATGCGATGCACACGCGTTTTTCTCTTCTTTGTACAGTGGTCAAGTTGAGGTGGTTTCGCCATATTCAACAGCAAAAGGCGTTTGTAGACTTTATCCCACCGTTCAACTTCACCACGCGGCCTCGAGAGTTCAAGATACATATTCATGCGCAAAAAGTCAGAGTCAGCATACGAGACACCATCTACAACCAGAGCACGCTTCTGCAGAATTCGGTACATCCAAAGCGGCATGTAGGTCAAGTCCGCAACACTGTTAAAATTTACAAAAATCTTATAGGTTCCTTCATGGATTCCGAGACGCGTTACGACAGGTTCAAATCCAGCTCTGCGAATCATAGCTTCAAGTTCTTTTGAATCTTGCTCAGGAGTTGGTGTAAAGAAATCATAATCAGGAAGTGTTTTGCGAAGGTCATAAAATTTCTGTCCACTAGGCAAGTGAGCATTAATAGCCATGCCACCATAACAAATTCGGTGCTTGCGACGTAAGAAATCCTCTACGAGATTGAGGACCTCTCGTAAATCGGAATTTTGTACGAGCTCAGCGTCGCGTTGGTCGCTCGCATCTTTTGCAGCATCTTGTAAAACTTGAAGAAGGGTTTCAATATATCCTTTTTCAAGCGATTTTGATTTCGTATCCTGGAGATCGACCTCCATCCTATCTGGGAACCAGGTTTATTGAGGTGCAACCAGTGCACCTCCACCAGAATTAGTCTGCGGAATAGGCTTCTGTGTAACAATAAGCTTCGGTGGAATAAACCTCAGGAGCTCAGGTTTGACAACCCACGCAGAGGACTGGAAAGGAGCATTCACTCCTACAAACGCATCCGTGATTTGAGTGGAGTCAAAGAGGACAAAGGGCACTGAATGCACACCATATTGGGTCATCAGTGTACCCAGTTTTTGAGACACTTCCTGTGAACTTGTCTCAGTTGCGGTAGGAGGCATCACAAGTGTCCAAACACTCTTTGTTTTCGTTTGCGCTTCTGCAATTCTATCGGAAGGCATCATGAGCCAATAATTTGCCGTTGTTATAACAGCTCGTGGGGTCTGCGCCGTTGTAGGTCCTGTACTGATTCCAAGTCCAGATGGTGATTCTAGACTGTAGAGGCGAGCATGAATCATATCATCCAGATTCTGGTCGGAAGTGATTTCTGTATCAAGTCCTAGAGCAGAGAGCTGTCGAAAGACAGTTGTATCCGCATTGGTTAGAAGAATGATGCGATTTTTGAAGGTCTCAAACGGCAAAAAGAATAGTTCGCTTTCCTTTTGCTGACGACGGAAATCTCCAGCAGAGGTCTGCCCCAATAACAGCGGCTTTAATGGTGCAAGTGCTTGTGCTGTTGCCGCCAAGAATCGAATATAGTCTTTTACACTTGTGGCGGCATTTGGAGCACTACGGAAGTATATGACTACAAACAGAGGGTCACTTACAACACCAGGTGGAGCACTATCCGTTGAGGTGCGGAAGGCACGACCCGCTATGCTTCTAGCAACCTTCTCAAGGTCACCTGTATTCAAGGAGCGCTTCATACCCCAGCCATCACGATAGACGAGCACGGGTTTTGTAGGAGCATCTGATTCCCTATCAATTTCAAGAATGAGACATCTTGCACCAGAGCTTAGAGCGAGACGAGTTGCACCATCTTCATCAAAGACTCCATCTGAGTAGGGTCCTGCATATCCTCCAAGGCGTACACTTTGAACAGCCGTATTTATCAATAATCTTTGATTGCTTTTCTCACCTTGAAGTGGCTCCATAGCAGAGTCAATACCCTTCTTTGACTGAGTGACACCGGTCCAACGGTTTGTCAAGAGCGTAATTTGTCTTGATTTTGTCGCTTCTATATTGTCGGGCGTTGCAAGTGTACGACTTGTTTGCAGAGCTTTGACAAGAAGGACAATAGATACAATACAGAGAGTAACAAACAGCGATAATAAAATGATTTTTTTATTCGCTGTTACAACACTCATAGCACTCGATACTGTTTGCTGCATCTCTACAGCCAATCCTACTCAAGAGGTATAAAAGGCTTACTGTGATTCAGTCGCGGCTGTCTCTTGAGACTCAGGGACATACTCCTGTTCTGGATAGCGCTGTTGCTGCTCCTGAACCTGCTCCTGGACCTGCTCCTGAACCTGCTCTTGAACTTGTGGTTGGGGAGCAAGCTGCTGTTCCATAACCATCTGGTCTACTTGCTTTTCAGGAGCAGCGTTCATACTTGTGTAAAGTCTAAATGCAAAAAAGAGAGCAGCTACTGCAGCGACGAATACGAGTATTGTCTTCCAGTTCAACGGTGTAAATTGGCTCTTGAGTATACCATACACAAAGTCCATAGGAGGTTTCTAGAGAGTCCCTTCGAAAAGAGTCGCTGCCTCGGAACGCGGTACAATTCGGATACCTGCTTTTCGTGCGGCTGCTATTTTCGTAGTTTCCTTCGCTCCATCTGCAATAAGAAGGAATGCTGTTGATGCAGAGACCGTATCTTTGAAAGTATACCCTGCAGCGGCCAGTGTAGCTTGCAGACCTGTATCTCGAAACCCTGTCATACAATATACACCTTTCGAAGCTACGGGCTGGGGAGGGGCAGAGGGAACAGGAACGGCACCACTAGGAAACTGGCTTCTCCATGCTACAAATCCAGGAACCGCCTTCAGAACTTCAGCAAAGGACTCTGCACTTTGTCCCTTCGGCGGAGCTGTAAGACGGGACCAATGAGAAGGATTGCTTTCCAGCGCCAGAAGAGCAGTAGCGCGTGTCTCTCCAAACCCTTTTGGCCATCCGCAATAGGCACGAATCCATTTGAGTTCAGGTACAGCAAGAGTTCGAAGGGCGGTAAAGAGTTTCTGTCCGTTTCCTGGACCGATTGCAGCTTGCAGGTCTTCCAGACGAGCATCCCACACCTGTTTCAGAGTTTTACAGTGCTTATCAACCAGCTTTTTGCATGTGACTTTACTGATTCCTTCAATCCCCAGAGATTCAAGCTGGTGGGCAAGTTCGAGAGCGAGTTTTTCAGGGGTTGCTTCCTGGGTTGTATCGACAGCATGCGTTCCAGACTCATCCCAGGACCAACGTCCAGTTGGAGGCTCAGACCAAGTTGTAGCGGGTTCCAGAACTTGGTCAAGACACGGAATGACATCTCCAGAGCGTCGAATCATGATGCGTGCGCCAGGTCCAAGACGATTCTCTTTGATGAATTTTGCATGAATTCCTGTACAATATTCGATGGTTGCCGTTCCAATCTTGACGGGGTCAAATCGCAAACGAGGAACCCAATTTCCTGTTCTGGAACTGGCCCATTCAACCTCTCGCACAATTGTCATAGCGCGTTGGTCATCGACGGCCATCTTGAATGCAAATGCATCCGATGGATTGGAGGCACCCTTGACCAGAGCTGGAACTTGGTCTTCTCCAACAACGATTCCATCGCATTCATACTTTGACTCCGCACGACGGCTTTTGAAGAGGTCTTGGAGACGCTGGAGACTGGGGGATGGTTCCACAATCGACCAACACGTCTCAAATCCTTGATTGGATAACCATGTCAGTTGTTGACTTCTTGAGAGTGTCGTAGTTCCACAGACTTGATAGGCTACAAAGTGAATCTTTTGCAGGTCTTCCAGCATCGGAGTTTTTTGATGAAGTTGACCATTGACCCAGTTGCGTGCAAGAATACCCTCTGCAAGTACACCTTTGGGTACAATTAATTCTCCTCGCACATAGGCTTTGGGAATGGCTAGTTTACAAAGACCTTGAATCGCCTTTGCGCATGGTGTAACATCTTGACCTTGGAGACCATTTCCACGAAGGACAAGCTGAGGAGTCACAGAATATCCAGTCACCCAGAGAGCTGAAATACCGTCAAGTTTGTCACTCACACAATATTGAACACCTGGTTTGAGAGGCTTGAAACCGTCTGGCTTTCGTTTGTCGAGACTCGGCATAGGAACAGGAAGGGTTACAACTCCCACGGTTGGAAGTGCACCGACTTCTTGAAAGAAGGGATGGTTGGGAGCAAGCCTACGAAGGTCTTCAACTAGGTCATCATATTGTGCATCGGTAAGAAGTGGCGTGTCTGTTTCATAATAGGCTCTCGCGGCGCTACGAAGTCGTTGTACCAAGAGGTCTACCGTCGGAGGATCCATGACGTGATTCTACAGCGAGTTCCGAGAGAAGTGGGTCAATTTTATTCCTATACCTGCCGTACGCCATCGCGAGACGATAGGAATTTTGATGCGTGACCCAATCAAACGTGCGACGAATCAAAATCTCAGCTTCCGTAGACGTTCGAATTTGACGTGTTTCAATGAGTTCTTTTAGAAAGGCAAAGACCTTGAGTTCATCTGAGGTCCAGAGTGTAGAATGAGAAGATGCCATGGAACTTGAAATCTAGCTTAGACTAGAAGATTTGAAGGTTCAATTTTACCCTATAGTATTACCATAGTTCCTCTAGATTTGGTTTTGAGTATCAACTGCGTCGTAAAATTCGAGTTCGAATCTAAGATAATCCCATATAGGACTGAATCATAGAATCATAAGCATTCAAATGGTCTTCAATGTGTTTTTGTTTGAGCTGCTTGGAATTTAATTTCTTAGCAGGTCCACCTGATGTAATACTCTTGGATGCACCCTT
>JACCDW010396328.1_pt1 | contig 11748 bp, 18 predicted proteins | sample 7449781 | NCBI WGS metagenome assembly JACCDW01 (sample SAMN15323449, study PRJNA562643) | freshwater metagenome | isolation source: river surface water | place: USA:Blue River Watershed | collected 2017-08-18
CCATTCCAGCGCCCGGACCCGGATCAATTTTCTTTGCCCCAACCGGTGCAGGCGAGCCACGCATACGGTTCAACAGCTTTTCATCAATGCCGGGCGGCAGCGATTGCGCCTGTGCAGGTTTCTTTTTGCCTACCGCAGCCTTAAAGATTGCTTGGGTACGCGCATCCTCTGGGGACATTTTTGCCATGATTTACCTCAACAATTCCACGCCCGAAGGCTTTTATTGATACGAGAGTTCGGATCGTTTGCCGTTTTGGCGGACGTGAGTTTCTTCTTCATGCCGGTCATCCGGGCACAGAAAGAGTCTCGGCGTGAGCCGCCCTCGGGCTGCGGTGGCTTCAGCCCCGGCTTCCCCGGATTGGCGCGGTTGTAGGAGGCACGGCCCTTGGCGTTCAATCCGCCCTTGGGGTTCTTGCCTTCCGAACGTTGCCATGCCGGGGTCTTAGCCATAGAACACCGTGACTTTGGCGCTGGTAGGCACAGTGACGTAAATCCCGTCGTCGAACAGGATTCCTTCACCGGGGATCAGATTAGCAAATGGGTTGTTCGTGTTTGCAGGAACATTGAACCGGAGCCGCTCCGTGCCGGTTGCAGACCCATCGGTAAACACAATGTCGCCCGCCGTACCACCAGAAAGGCACTGATAGCCCTTCAGGCGCACGCGCCCAGTCACCATTGAGCCAGTAGCTTCGGCATGCGCCGATTTAACGTCGGTTTGCATCATGGCGATGCGCTCCTATCAGCCAGCCGAAATAGCCAGCGTGCCAGAGTTGTTCCAGATTGCGCCCGCAACAGCAGGGTCAACCGTGGGGATGATGATGACGTTGGCGGTACCCGACAGGGTAGCGTTGCCCGAAGCGGAAAGAGTGGTGGCGGTTACTGCGCCAGTCACAGCGCCCGTAACGGGACCAACAAAACCACCGGGGGAAACGACGGGGCCAGTGAACGAAGTCGTAGCCATAGAGCCTCACATGCGAGTTGTGGTGCGCCCGTCTGCATGTCGTCTAGCCGGGACTAGTCTGGCGCACCGGATGACCCCGGAATAGTCAAATTACACACTAAAAGAAAAGGGGGCGCAAGCCCCCTTCTCTCTATTAACGATAGCCTCGTTAATTAAGCACCCGGCGAACCGAAAATGCCCAGCGGATCAGACACGCCGAACGAATAACGCTCGCGGGCCTTGTAGCGCACGTTGCCGGTATCGAAGTCACCGTCCATAGACGTAGACATCGGCGTACGGACAAAGTGCTTCAGACCGTTCGGAACGTCGGTGGTCAGGAACCATGCGTTCGTGTCAGTCAGGAAGTGGTTGACCGTATAGCCGTCCGGGATCGAGCCATTGTTCTTAATGGCGTTGATGTCGTTGTCGGCGGTCGCCACGCGGAGTTCGGTCTCCAGCAGGCGGGTCGCAACGAACATCAGCGACGGGGGAACAATCAGCTTCTTCGGCTTGGCGGCGATCAGCAGACCGCGTTCATCCGTCCAGCCAGCGATCTGAATGACGGCGTTCTCAAGAGACGTTTCATTCAGGTCGGCAGCCACGGTCGGGCGGTTGCTGTTGGAGCCACCAGAGACCAGCGGGTGCGCGGTCGAGAACAGGCTCACACCGTCGCCGTAGGTAACAGCGGAGTTAAAGCCTTGGTTCAGAACAGCAGCAGCCTTGACCTGCTTGGTGTACGCCATACCGCGAGCCAGCGCCTTGGTATAACGAGCCGAGAGGCTGTCATACAGGTTGTCCTCAATCGCCTCTTCGGTGATCGAGAAACCCATAGCGATGGTTTCGTGGTTGTAGCGAGCAGTCCACGCTTCTTGCGCGTTGTCGTACGAGATGGCTTGGCCTTCAGGCTTCACCGGTGCAGCAGAGAAACCAGCAAGCTTGGTCTCCTCTTCAAAGGAACGCTCGGACGTTTCCGTCTCGTAGATTTCCTTATGCTCTTCGCCGTAGCGCTTGTACTCCAGACCAAACAGGGCGTTAAGACCCGGCAGGAGTTCCTTCAGTAGTTGGGCACGAGAAATTGCCATGATTCACTCCTTACGCGAGGGCCGTAGCGTACTGGTAGCTATGCCAGCCTTGGTTCCACTTGACCAGCACTTCCGGATAACCGATGAAGCTGAAGGCGCTGTTTGCCGTAGAGGCAGTCAGGGTCTTAGCCACGGTCACGGTGGTGCCGTTCACGTTGGTAACGTAGTTGTAGTCACCCGGCGTGCCACCAGCAGTAGCAGCAGGGCACACAACCTGCATACCAGCCTGAAGGCCAGTAACAGCAGCGTCCAGCGTGATGGTGGTGCTCGACGAGGTGCCGGTACCGTTGACGGTCACAGCAGTCTCAGGAACGATACCAACGACACGGAACGGCAGCGAGTTGGTAGCAACACGCACGTTACCGGTACCGTTGGTCGGGCCGTCACCAGACACAGCCATTTTGGAATTGCCCGAGGCCGTGCTACCAGCAACGCCGGTAATCGCGTACACGTTGGTTCCAACGAACGACTGGTTGGCGTAGCCAACTGCCGAGGCGGTGTTGCTCTCAGACGAGGTCTGACCAACCATCACCACCTTGAACAGTGCGGAAGGATCGTCAACGACGAAAGCAACGATGTCGTTTGCCAGAACGCTACCGGGGTAGTACTGAGCAAACTGCTTCTGGCCGGTAGTCGGGTTCGTGTACGAACAACCGACGAACACGCCAATAAGCCCTGCAATGACGGAAGTGGGGCTGCTTGCTGCCGAGTACGACGTTTTGATGATCGTACCGTCGGTCGTAAGCTGCAACAGATCGCCATTGAAAAGGGCGGTGCCATAGTTCCGAGCAATCGGAATCTGGCGGATTGCGCCTGCGTAGGGTAGGCCGTTCAGTTCATTTACGGCTTTGAAACCATACGCGGCGTCAACAAGCGGATATGCCATGTTGGACTCCTAAAGGATTACGAACCGCGCCCAAACTTAACCTCAGAACGTCGCTCATTAAAGAGAGGCATTCGGGCATCACTTGCGCGCATAAAGTTGTTGTCCACCGAGTTCATCTGCGATTCCGTCTGTTGTTGGAAATACGCATTCCGATCTTCAATGAACTCCACCGGGGTTTTGCAAAGCAGTAGACCACCAATCTCAACGCTGTCCGGGAATCGGTTTGATTGACCCGACATCAGTTGGATTTCAGGATGCTCAGATGCTTTCACAGGCTCCCAACCTTCTCTAAGTTTGCTAGAAACGTTGGTGGGATCAGCTTGGTTCATCGTGCTTACGCGAATCCAGCGGAACGCATAACCCGGTTCCGGGTTCGGCTCCGGCAGAAGCTGCGGCGGCATCCACTTGCGCGGACGCTGTACAGCCTCACGGCTTTCGACTTCACGAGGTTTACGAGCTTCACTCATCATCCATTCCTTTGCAACTTGACCAACTCACGAGCGTATTGCTCAGGCGTCAACCCAAGCCGCTTGGCAATGTTTACCTGTTCTTTCGACAACACCACCTTCTTAGGGGCCGTGCTGCGAGTAGCGGGCGCTACCACATTCGATTGTCTTTGGCGCTGAGTCGTCTCAGGCGGTTCCTCGGCACCGAATGCTTCCGGGAACACTTTCCTCATACGAGAGTTCAACCTCTCGTAGTATTCGTCAGACGCAGGATCAATGCCCTGATCAACGAGTTTGGCATGATAACCAAACGCGAAACTGGTCATTTCCTTGTCTTTGCCAAACCACGACGCATTCTCTTGCGCCCACGTTTCCGCTTTGGGATCAACAGGCGCCTGCTTTGGCTGCGCGATTTGTACTTCGTTTTTTTGCTGCTGTAAAGGGGCTGGCTTGAAATTGTTAACCTTGTCCAGCTTAATCTTTGCTGCGGTCAACTCTTCCTGCGCCGCCACCAAACGGTCAGCATCACCAGACTCATACGCATCTTTGTATTTGCGTTTGGCCTGCTCAACCTCGTTGGTAACAACCTTTTTGGCTTGATCCAGCAGCGCCTGCTGCCCCTGATTCAGAGAACCTTTGAGTTTCTTGTTCTCCTCAATCAGAGCCTGAGCAACCCGAATAGCCTCTTCGGCTTCCCGCTTTGCCTGCTCAGCTTCAGTCTGCTTGGTCTTGTAACCCTTGTACAGATGGTCAATCCGCTTCTTTACGCGGTCGCTGTACTCGCCCAGTTCGTCCTCTTGAAGCGGTTTTGGCTCTTCACCAAGGCGGCTGTGCTTCGGCTTTTCGTCCTGCTCAACCTCAACCTTGGGTTCATCTTCCATCTCCACCTGAACGTCTGGACCCTTTTCGTTGACGTTAACTTCGTTCTCGTCAGGGAACTTAAATGCTTCGTTTGCCATTACGCCTCCTTATACGCGAGATACGCCACGCGGGTCTTCCACCACAGCCTCAACCGAATCATCGTTAATGATCCGGAACTCCTTGCCGTGAATCTTGATCCGCGTACCCGTATTCGGGCGAACCAGCACAAAGTCACCTACCTTGCATGACGGGCCGCTTGGGAAGCGCTTCTCATCCTTGTAAGCGTCCGGACCCATCTTCACCACAAACAGAACCGGCGAAAGCAGTTCTTCGTAGAGCATGGTTTTGCCCGCTTTAAGCAAACCACTTTCGTACTCTTCATCAATCTCCGGAAGAACACACAGCAAATGGTACGTAACCGGGTCAGGTACCTGTTTTGCCTTCTGTTCTGCCGTCTCTGGCAAGGCCGTTGCGGTCTTGCCGTCCTGACTTAGCAGGAGTTCACTCATCGTCAAGTTCCTTCACTCGTCTCACAAGGTCTTGGGCTTCTCTCTGTGCGGTTTGCAGACCTCGGATAGCTCCGCACACTTCCTTGTATTCGTCGTAAGACTTAACTCCGCCCGAACCAAGGAAACTCAGTCGGCTGTCAATTTCCTTTTGAAGATTGCCCACCAACAGTTCTAACAACTGAGAGTCCATCTCGTTGTTCCCAGCAGTATTACTGCGTCAGTTTAGTGATCACATCAGCCTTAAGCTTTTGCTCATGCTGTTTTTCTTTAGAAGCAAGCCTTTGCTGCTCCTTTTGCGCCTCAATCATGATCCGATCCTGCTCCAACTTCAGGCGCGCCTGAGCCAAAGCCATGTCAGCCTGATCTTTTGCCGCTTTCCTCTTAACTTCTTCAGCCTTAATCTGCAATTCCGCCTGCTGCATCTGCACCATCGGGTCTTGCATCTGTTGTTGCGCCTGTTGCTGCTGCGCTTGCGCCATGTTTTGCTGCAACAACTGCGAAGAAGCCTGCGCCGTCAGCCTAGATAGCTGAACTTCCACGTCTTCCGGCAGTTTTTCGTCCGGAGGCGGCAGCGGAACACCCATTTGCTCTTCAATTTTCTTCCGATACGCAAATGCCAAGTGTTCTGCAATGTGCGCTTGGATCGCCGCCTGCATTTGCTGCGCCATTGGGGACTGTCCGACCATCTGCATAATCATCGGGTCCTGCATAAACGTGCTATGCACCGCAATATGCGCGTCGTGATCCTGATAAATGAACGCTTTTGTAGGCTCACCCTTCAAAAACGCCATGTTTTCACTGATTGGATCACGCGGACGCTGGTCATCCGGGGTCGGAACCAGCTTATCAGCGTTCTTTACACCCAAAACTTCAATCATTTGCCGGTGCAATTCGGGCAAATTGTAGATTTGCGGTGCCTGTGCAGCCAGTTGGATCACCGCTTGGTACTGCATGATCCTCTGCGCCATCGTAGAAGCGTTCGGATCACTCACCGGGATCACATCAACGATGTCGTAATCGTCCTGTTTTGCCCTCGGATTACCACCTTCCGGCACGTAATCGTAGTCAGTCGGCGCGTAGTCCCGAATAATCTCCTTGAGCAGCTTAAATTCTTGGCGCATTGCATAGTGAACACGCGCCTGAACCGCACTCATGGTCTTTAGTTGGCGTTCCAAAATAGCCAACGTCGTACCAACAGGCGCATTCGCACTCATGTCCGACACTTTCATGTCGGCAATCGACCCTAGCCTACGCGCTTCATCCGTAATCTTGTCCAGCAGCGCCGCCAAAACCTGACTCGGCTCCTTGTATGGCAGCGGCATGATGTTGTCTCGCACACTGCCAGACGGAACATCAACATCCCTGAACTCACCCGGAGCAATCGGAGTGTCGTCACCCTTAATCCGAAGACCACGACTCTTCAATCCACCCGGCAAGTTAGCCAGCGTACCCGCATCAACCAACTGACGAATCAGTGCAGTACCTGCTCTGGCATATCCACCAATCAAATGGATGTAGCCAAAACCATAAGCACCAAAGCCGGGGATGTAGTCGTACTGAACAAAGTGATTACGCTTTGCATGAAGCTCATCACCCTCACGCCAGTTCCTGTAAATAGACAGCAACTGATGCGTGCCGCGATCAATCGTCACGATATACGGCAGCGCTACACCATCTTCGCGCTCATAACCCGGCAGATCAAGATCAACTTGAATCTCGTAAATCTGATACCGGTCATCATCCAGAAGATCGTAGCCCGTCTCTTCTGCTTTCTTCTTCTCTACGTCGTTGTGCGTGACTATCGGCTCGCCAAGTTCAACATCAATATAGAAACCAGCCGCTTGCAGTTTCTTGATCTCGTTCTTGGTCTTACGCATTACGTGCGTAACACGCTCTGCCGTACGGGCGCTACTCGCACCATAGGGAATGATGATGTCTTCTGCCGGGATAAATACCGCCGTCTGACGGCCAAGCCCCGGATCAAAGTACACCTTTTTGAACGCCGCGCCAGCCAGACCCAAGTTAAACAGCATCCGCTCATGCTCGGGCCGATACTCAGGCATTTCTTCGGTCAGGCGATAGTTCATATCAGCCCGCACCCGCTCCGCCGCGTCTTCCTTCAACTTGTCAATAGCGCCAATGATCTCCGTCTTCACCGGACCCTGCGCCGGAAAAGTCTCAATGATCATCTCGCTTTGGAACCGCACCGCCGCCTCAGTCAGTAGCGTGGAGTACACACCACACGCCCCCATCCACGGCTCAGCACGCTCCTCATACTTCATGCCAAGGACTTCCAATCCCTTGACATACATCTCTACCCAATCCTTGCGGGAAACAATGTCTGCTTCCACCTGCCCCACAAGCTCCGACGCCAAGCTCTGTAGTTGGCTAGGATCCATGTACTCAGCCAAGTTGGCGTCAAAGTCTTCCGCCGTTTCAGGCTCTGGGCTAAGCTGAATCTCCAGCCCGTCAATCCCAACCGTGACCGATTCGGGATTCACAATCTCCACCTCAATCTCCGACGCATCATCATCAAGAGAAATAGGCGTCAAAGCCCGATCCATATTGGTTGCCATAGCTGTCCTTAGTAATAAACGGCTTTACGGCGAAAGCCCATAGGCTCGTCTTCTTGGTCAGTCTGAAGACGCAAAAACCCACCTTGCCGGAATCTTATCAGCGCTTGTACGCTGGAGTCCACCAAGTCATCATGCTCCGCGTTCGGGAAAGCCGCCATCTGGTTAATCACCTCATCCGCCCACCTCGTCTCAGGCGCCCACACCTTCCCCGACCGAAACAGGTCTGACACCGAGTTCAATCGAACAAACTTGTCATTCCCCCTCACAGGGGTGTACTCCGCCACCGGAACACCAATCTGCCGCATCTCAAAAATCAGCGGCGCACCAGCAGCCTTCGCCTCAACAATACAAGCATCCGGCTCCCAATACTTGTACTGCTCCAAGGCTTTGTCCTTCAACTCAGGAAACTCCATCCTCTTCTGGAACGCATCCAGCATGATGATGTTCGGGTCTTCCCGGTTCTCATCCTTATAGAACACCCCCCACGTCGTACAGGCCGAATAGTCCGACCGCTCGTTTTTCGTGAAAGCCGTGTCCCAACTCTGAATGATGAACTCGCACGGCGGAGGATCATCCTTCTCCCACCGCTTCCACCACTCCCGCTTAACAATCGCCCCCTCCTCACCAGTCGGACTCTGCTGGTACTGAGCATTCCACTTGCTCGGAGGTAACTCTTCCCTCAAATCCTCCAGTTCCTTGGACGACCAAAACTCCGGCCACAACGGCTTCCCACTGGGCATGATCGCCGGTAACTCAATCACCTCCCACTCATCCAGCGCATCCCGCTTACCCGCATCCTTCAACACACGCCCAGTCAAATCCCTGTCCGACCAGCGCGTCATCACAACAACAATCGCCCCACCCGGCTGAAGTCGCTGCCGGGGACCAGATGTGTACCACTCATACACAGAATCAAACACAGCAGGATTCCCCGCCGCCAACGCAGCCTCCTGCTCCGAATGCGGATCATCAATGATCAACAAGTCCGCACCCTTACCAGTCACAGTACCCCCAACACCAATAGCAAAATACTCCCCACCCTTGTTCGTCGCCCACCGCCCAGCAGACTTACTGTCCTGCCGCAACGAAACATCCGGGAATATCTTGGCGTACTGCTCACTCAGTACAAGGTTCCTCACCTTCCGACCAAACCCGACCGCCAGATCAGCCGTGTTCGACGTCTGAATCACCTTCTTGTTCGGATACTTCCCCAAAAACCAAGACGGCAATAAATACGAAGCAAACTCACTCTTCGTGTGCCGAGGCGGCATGTTAATGATCAACCTCTTCAACCGCCCCTCAACAATGTCCTCAAACTTCTTCGCCATCACCGCATGATGCCGCCCATGAATAAACCCCGGCCACATCACCTTCACATACTCCATAAACCGCGCCTGAGCCTTCTCCCGCTCAATCGCCTGCCTATATTGAGAAATATCCTCCATCAGCCGCTCATACTCATTCGGCGGCAACTGATCAATCAACTCCTCTAACTTCATTCCAAATTCCGAAAGTTAATGTACACAGGCCGAATCGACCTACCCTTCCCCTTCAACCTCTTCAATACCCCCAACTCCACCAACCGGTCCACTATCCTCTTCGTGTTCCCCAAACCCATCTTCCCCCTCAAATACGCTATCTCCCTCAACGTAGGCGAATACCCCTTCTTCTTCCACCACTCATCCACACAAAAAAACACCTCCTTCTGATCCGGACTCATCCCAACCTCCAAACACTCTTCATACGTCTTCCACCTACGGTTGACGTTCATCGCCCCATTGATCAATACCTTCTTATCCACAGACTTATCCACAAAAACCTGTGGATAACTTTTTCCCCAAAACCTGTGGATAACTCGCCTTTTTCTGTGGATAACTCATTTTTTGTCTCTTAAAACCAACAAACAATGCAAACGTTTGCATTGTTTTGAGGCCGTGCTTAAATTTTAAGCAGCACACTTTTGCCATATTTTCCGTCTAGGAACCCGTCTAGGTACCATCAAGGGGGGGTGTTTCCCTTGTCAGAGAGGCTGCCGTCATCCCAAGTTTTGGAAGGGGTGGGGGTATCGGATGGAATGGATGTGGAATTAAGTCGTTCGGGTGGAATAGTATGTATAGACGAGGGGGACTCCTGCGCGGCATTTGGGGGGGTGCCGGGTGGGTGGGTCGTGCCCTCTGGGGTTTTGTCTGGGGTACCGGCGATCTCGGCGAGTAGGCTATCCGCGTCCGCCTCGATCACGTTCGCGTCAGTTGCCTGCTCGCGCATAATGGATCGGATCTGATTTAGCACTTGCGCCTTGGCATCGTCCGATGATTTAATAGTGCGCACCTCTTTACGCTCAGTGAACGCTGCCACTTCGGTTACTGTGCCCAATACTTTCGCCGCTGCAACCTTTACGCTGTCTTTTGTTTCGGGGTTAATAACTACTGAAACCAGTGATTGAATGACTAATTCACGCAAAGCGGCAGGGGTGCGATATTTCGCCGCCTCTATTGCAGCCTCGTAAGCCTCGATCTCTGCGGAGATTCTCGGGTTATTGGCTACGCGATAGGGTTCGCCTGCTAGGGTTGCGCGGCTTGCGTCTGGTTTGTACGCTGCCCGGTAAGCATCTGCCTTGGTTGCTCCCTTGGCTACTTCCAGCGCGAAACGCTTTTGCTTGGCTGTTAGTCCCTTGGAAACAGTCTTACCTAGTACGTGTTCTATTGGTACTGTCTCTAGTGCCTCTCCTAGTTGTTTCCTGCTTAGTTTGCTGACCATACTGTTTACGGGCTTGTCTGGTTACGGGCTGGACTGTCCCCGGTCATGGGAACAACGGCGGAAACTGTACCGCGCCCGATAGGTTGCGTCAATCGACCGCCTGATTGCCATAGAAAAAATTGTGTTGCCACGGGGGCTTGACAAGCCCGACACTATCGCCGCTGGCTGACAAAGCCATGCACCACCTACCACATAGGAGCGATACGATGTTTGACAAGCACGCAGAACACTTGCGCGATAGCGCACCATGTAACAGCCGCTGGTATGGCTACTGCCGTGGCGATGCTGGGGACACCGGCCCCGATATGGGGCAACGCGTCGTTGGCCGCATGACCAACGAAGCCGGCCAGCGTGTTGAGATCATCGAGTTTTGGCACGACTCGGACACTTATTACGAAGTGCGCATTGATGCTCGGTGTGTCTTTTCAGACCCTGACGCCGACCGCGCCCGCGCTATCACCGTGGCCCGTTGGTGGATGGATGGTTGCCCCGCCTGATGCACCACGGAGATACACCAATGACATACACGTTCACCATTACCCTGCGCCCGTATGGCGACAACCCTGATGCGGGCGTCGTGGGCATTGATCCTGCCGCCCGCTATGGCTACTGGGAACACCGCGACGGCGCCGAAGGTGGCGGTTTGTGGTTCGATACTGTCCCCGGCCTTTACCGCGAAGGCCAAGCGCCCGATCTGGAACTGACCGACTACGACGGCGACTACACCCTTCCCCGGAAGGTAATCGCCGCCCTGCGCGCTCATGGCGTAATCGTTTCCCCGGACTTTGAATAACCATACCCGCCGCTTTACTTGGAGGATAACTATGCACACCCCCGGCCCTTGGAACTTCGCTCAACTAGAACATGGGCGGTATTCAATTTACCGCAACGGCCCACTCGCATATTGCGGGGATGCCGCTGTTCCCGGTGATGGACTCGACAATGCCCGCCTGATCGCCGCTGCGCCCGATCTGCTGGATGCACTACAAGCGCTGGTTTCATCATGGGAAGCTGGAACACCATACACAACCGAGATCGGCGCCGCACGCGCCGCTATCGCCCGCGCTACTGGGGGGAAAGCATGAACCGCGTCCGCGATTATTCCGCTCTGCCCTCATGGGCCGTTTATCTCGGCTCGACCGATGGCGGCTCTATTTCCGAAGCTCTGGCCGATACGCTCGACCTAGCTGCTGCCCCGGTTTATTTCGACGATGAAACCGGGCGCCACTATTTTGAAACCGCCCGCGAGGTGAAAGCATGAAGCCCGGTTACTACTTAGTCCGCCCCGATGGAGAGCGGTTCTATATCTCGCCCCGCGTATCCGAGTCCGCGCTGCAACGGGTTTGTGCCCGCGCCCTGTCCGACCGCATCGGCTGGGATTATTGGATTGACTACTGCAACGGTCTCGACGTTACCGGGCGCCCTGCATGGTCAAACCTTGACCACGTTGATAGCTTTATCTGAGGTGAAACCATGAAACCCGCTGACCTGAAAACCTTTATTCGCTCTGGTGGCTTTGCTTGGCCCGGTGGCTACCCCTGCGCCCTGATGATGCTCGACGGGGAAGTGATCGACGCTACCGCCGCCCGTGAGAATTACCGGCTGATCCTGCGCGCCCTGCGCGATCGCGGCGCCGGGTGCGCCCGTGACTGGGTGCCGGTGGCAGTGTTTATCCATTGGGAGGGTGAGCC
>JACCDW011806443.1_pt1 | contig 11747 bp, 11 predicted proteins | sample 7449781 | NCBI WGS metagenome assembly JACCDW01 (sample SAMN15323449, study PRJNA562643) | freshwater metagenome | isolation source: river surface water | place: USA:Blue River Watershed | collected 2017-08-18
CAATTTATGGAAATTAATAAGCGCTAATAATCTACCTGTTGACTTTATTAGAAAAAATAAAGAAAAACTTGATTGGAGAATTGTATCAATAATTAACGACTTTTCTGATGAAGAAAAAGAAGAATTTGTAGAGGAAATTCCAAATTATAAAGAGGAATGGGATAAGTTTGCAAAAGATTCAGAAAATTTTACAATTGTACCAGAAAGTATTAAATCAAATAATCTATCGGTAAAAGACATTAGAAAAATTATTAGTGATATAAAAGATGAAGAATCAGAGCATGAAAAAAGATTTGAAGTAAAACACACAATGGATGAATTAACCAATGATGATTTACTTCAAATCAAGAATATGATTCAATCAGGAAATGTTAATAAATTTTAATTTGCTTCTATCGTAACAGAAAGACCAGCATTTGATAACTTATCTTTCATTTTAGAAATCTTATCATAATCACCATACTTGACATCACATTCACCTTTAAAATGAACAATATGAGCACATTGACTAGCTTGTTCATACTCGTGATTACAAACTTTCATTAGACAGGTAATAACCCAATCAAATGTGTTATAATCATCATTATGAAGTGTTAGTTTAAATGGTTGAGATAAAATTTCATCTACTTGAGATTTAGACTTTTTTTCTGTAATAGTTGACATATTATTTATTTACAATTTTAGTTGTTTTGTTTATAACATCGATTATATGAATTTCACAAGGCTGAGTTTTCGCCCAGTGATAAAAATTTGAAAGGTGTTCAAATCTATCATCATACATTACAAAAACATCAGGTTTTTGTTTTCTAATCAATTTTTCAAAAAGTTGAGTCTTGAACAAGAAGGTGTCCATACCAGGATTCAAATGTACTTCATCAAAGGAGAAGTTATGAGACATTAAAACTTCATCTACTTCCTTTCTAAGTTTAGACAATCTACCAGTAGCTAGAATAATATAAGCATCTGGATCATCAGAGTATTTCAAGTACTCTTTATATACATATGGATTGACAGGGATCGGAAATATTTCCAGGTTCAGTGTTTCACCACGACCCCACCAACCCCTATATGGCCAGTCTAAACCAGTAACATTTTTAAATATGACTTTACCTTCTTCCGGTTCAGGAGTGAAGCAAAGTGTTTTATCGAAGTCGAAAGATATTAATTTTTTCACAAAAATTGGTTTTTTTATTGAATATATATATTGAATTGTAAATATACAAAAAAAATTCAAACACACAAAATGAATTCATTTTTTTCTAACCTTAAACTTAAAGACTGGGTTATAGTAGTACTAGTTATTTCAGTATTAGCTCTATCGATAAACTACTTCTTCACATCATCAGGATATAAAAAAGAAATATCTAAAATAGAGAAAGATATTAAATCCATACAAAATAAAAGAGACTCACTTGAGAAGGATAATGAGAAGCTCAAAAAGGATGTCGATAAACATCTAAAAAATATAGCAATATACCAAAGCCGAATAGACTCGATCCAAACACTTATAAACAATAAAAACAAGGAAATTAATAAACTAAAATCCAATATAAGTGGTTATAAAAAAGAAAATGAAAGAATAAAGAGAGAGATTGAGAAACTTGAAAAAAATCCAATTAAAAGAGTTGGTGACAACCTAATCAATTCTTTAAAAGAAAAAACAAAATAAAACATGAAAAAAACAATATTAACATTTATTTTAATTCTAACTACATTCTTTTGTAAGTCTCAGAGTCAAGATTTACCTAGATATCTCGTTGAAAACAATGATACTATAGGAATAGTATTGTCTGTAGAGCAAGCCCAATCACTTGACAATAGCGCCGAACTTCTTAATCTATTTAAACAGATGAATATTAATTGTGATATGATGGATACAATATATGTTCAAATTATAAATTCATTAGAAGAAAAAGTAGCTCTCTTGGAACTTCAAAAAAGTGACCTAATAAAACAAGGTAAAGAAAAAGATAGCGCTATAAATAAACTTCAAATTGCTTTAGGTAATTGCGAAAAGAACGTAAGTCTTTGCAATGATGAATTAGATCTAAGAAATGAAGAGATAAAAATACTTAAAAAAGAAGTTTTTAGACAAAAAGTTAAAAAATGGATAAGTGTGGGTGGTAATGTTGCATTAGCAATTATCACAACAGTAATAATTATAAAAAGCTAATAAAAAAGTTTAATATATACAATATAAAAAATTAAAATACAGGATGAAACATCTTAGAAAATTTGAAAAATACACTAATTTGAGAAAAAAAGATCAAATTATTAAAGAATCTGTTCTTCAGGTAAATGATATCTATAAGGTTAGAACATTTATAGATATTCCACAATCTTTAATTAACGCATACGTTAAAAAAGTAAAAGACACAACAGGTAAAAATCTTCGTCAGTTCTTTGGAGATGTCGATATTGCTGAAGAGGTTGTTAAATATATTAATACAAATTTCCTAAATGTGGATCAAATTCCAGCAGGTGCATTAATGGGTGATGCTCAAGCACAAGGAGGTGAAACTCAAGTACCTTCTGAGACACAGGCACCACAAGCACAGGCTCAACCACAAGCACAGGCTCAACCACAAGCTGAGGCTCAACCGGTTCAAGCACAACCACAAGCACAGGCTCAACCACAAGTTCAAGTTCAAGCTGAGGCTCAACCACAAGGACAAGGTGAAGGTGAGTTTGAAGAAGTCGCTGAAGAAGGTGAAGAAGAAAAAGAGGAAGGAACTGAAGAAGGTGGTGAAGAACTACCTCTTTAATAACTAAGAAACTAAAAATAAGTAAACCCATCAATTTATATTGATGGGTTTTTTAATATATAAACAATGAATAAATTATTAACATTTGAAAGTTTTAATAGCTCAAAAATACTACTAATAATAGATGTTCAAAAAAGTTTTAGAAAATTCTTCACTGAAATGTATTTGAATGAGCTTAAAAAACATTGCAATAATTTTGAAAATGTTTATCAAATATGGGACAATCATATAGATGGTAAAAACACAGATAAGGATTACTTATACGATGATAATCCAGAAATACCAGTTCATCAAGATCTATATTCATTTCCAAATCAAAAGGATATAATTGAAAAAAGATATAACTATGATGTGGATTCTAAATTTTTCAAATCTATTTTGGATAAAAAGACTTTTAATGAGATTAAAAACAAAGAAGTTAAAAATACTCTTAAAAAAGGTGAAATATTTAAAACAAATCAAGGAACAATAATCACCTATATTGGAAATAAACATAAATGGTTTCATTGTCCTAAAAAGCTATACAATCTATTTACTAATATAGGAGAAAAATCAATAGAGATTGTTGGTGGATCTGACTCAGAATGTTTAGATGATATTTTCACAACAGCTGAATCATTAGGTGTTAAAGTTTCAAGAAATTATAAATTTATTTGGTCAGCAAGTCACTGTCCTATAAAATAAAAAACCACTCAAATGAGTGGTTTTTTATTAAGCTTCCGTTTCAATTTGTGGAGCTGAATCTAAATTCAAAGCCCATTTTGATATCTCCTCTGTTAGACTCTTAGCATTAGCATCATAGTAACTAACTATTTTAGATATTTCACCAATTCTTCTCAGAATCTTAGCAAAAGTATAAGAATCTTTTGATAGTCCTTTTACTTTATAATTTTGTATCAAGTGATAAATGTACGTAATCTCAGTTGCGTCTACTCTAAATGACTTTACTTCTTTATCATCAACAAATTTAGTACCACTCATCCCACCAAGCAATTCTGTCAATTCTATTGCTATAAAAACAGTATTAACATCATATTCTAACTTCTTTAATAAGATATCAGTTAATAAATTATACTGAGCTCTATCTAAATAGAAGTTAAATTTAACAGTTCTTAAATCTTGTTGATATCCTTTCCAGATTGATTGTGCATTTGCATAATCAAGATCTTTTTGTTCTTCGGACTTACCATTTCCAGTGGTTGTTTCCATGAAATTCACTAATTGAGTAATAGAACCATCGAGTCTCATTTCATCTGAGAAATCAAAAATTCTATAATCAGTATCATTAATACTGATATTGATCTCAGGCTTTACTGTCGCCACATCTATATTATTCTTAATTTGTGTCATATATGTTATTTTTTATTTTTTTTCTATTTTAGAGAAAAAATCCTCTAAAGTTTCAAGCTTATCTTGAGCATTAGCTAGTTGTTCAATCCACTTATCATGTTCAGTTAATAAATCTGAATGTTCACCTATAGCTGCAAGGTTTTTAGTAGAGAAATACAAATATAAATTAGCTCTTGCTTCTTCTATTTGTGCCTCATATCTCTTTTTTAAGGCATTAAAATAATGTATGCTTATATCGTTCATATTGTTATGCTATAAATTCTTCTTTACCATCTTTTACTTGTTGTTGGTATAACTCTTCTATTTGATTAGCCTTTGCCACTTTATCAACACCATATTTTGAAATAAGTGATGAAAATGTAGTTAAGTCTGGCTTAATCATCTTAATTTTGCCAGATTGTGTATCAACTGATATTTTATCGATCTCTTGTTCTATAAGAATAGTAACTGATTCTTCATCAAATACTGAAATTAAATCCTCGTTTACCTGTACTAATAATTCCTTATCTAAGAGGAAACTGTACTGATCTGGCAACTTACTAATTTTTATTAGTGATTTTTGTTTTTCAGCACCAATAAATTGGAACTTAATCGATAGTGGAAAAGTTTTTTTATTAAAAACTTTAAAAAATGTATCCTGAGTATCTGAAGATACATCGTAAAATTTACTCATATTGTATAAATTTATATTTTTATTTATAAGGGGTTTTTATATCTTTGTTTAGTTTAAAATTAAATAAGTTATTAGTGATAATAATAAAACTAAACCTAAAATAGGAACAACTCTCAACCAAAGAATGTTGTTAAACTTAACAGAATTGAATGGTTTGAAACCTATAATTATTAAATAAGAATATTTATTAATTTTTTTAATAGGCTCATAAAAGTCGTATAATTCTGATAATCCCTTAGAGTTTAGGTATTCTGATAACTTACCAATATACTCACGTATATAACTTTCGGATATAGAGTCTATATCTGCCTTTCTAAGGTTATAAGGCTCTCCAAAAAATTCATCTGGTATATTTAAAACAGTGTATAATCTAGAGGCCTTGTCTATTCTCATTCCAAAATTTGCTTCCAATTCTACTCTATTCTCTCTAAGAGTTTTACTAAAAAGTCTTAGTAGCTTTAAATTTTTAAAAAATCCCATAAATATTATATCTATCAAACAAAATTTGTTTTCTTAAAATCAACATCTATTTTCGAATAATCTACTGAGTATAATCCATTTTTATCCATATGTAGAGCTGACTCGTAAGGAGTGTTTAACAACTCTTGTGCTATAACACCTTGGTAAAGAGTAGAAGGATCAAATTTATAACTAAATAAATAAACATTTATTCCAGAATCTGAAACATATAATTTCTTTATTATATTCTTTAATCTTGAGTCAGATCTTTGATTTAAAGAATTAGATGAACCTCCAATTGTTATATCATCTTTCATTTTATTTAGATAGTTCTTTAGAGCGCCTCTAGATCCAACAACAGATGAAATGTCAGAAAGTAGTGCATTCATTAAATCCATCTTTTCACCCAAGACTTGAGCGTCTGATTTTTGGTCTTTTGCACCTGTTGCTGGTTTAAAATTAACTCCACCACCTGACTTAGTAGTCTCAGATTTTTTAGATTCAAAATCTTTTAATAAATCGGCAAAAACTCCAGATCTTTCTTCCAGTTTATTCATCATACTATCAAATTGAGCAGGATCCATTAAAGACATCATTATTACATTACTCGATAACCCTCTAATAGCTGATAGTTTCTCAGCATCAATTGATTTTATTGAGTCGGTGAATGTCTTTACAGATTTAGCAAGTTTATCAAATGATACAGCTAACATTTCTATATTTGAAAGTGCTGAAACAATTGGATTTTTAAATCCAAAGGCTTGAGAAATCTTATCACCAAGTGAACTAAAGCTCAATAATGATACCATTTGTCTAAATTTTTGAATTGCCAATATTGTACCATTGACCCAGTTAACAGTTGGGAATTTTTTCCAATTACCAGATTGTAACTTCTTATCAACAAATAACATCATGTCAACAACTTTGGCCAATTGTGACTTCTTCGAGTCCTCACTTGGACCAAGAATAAAGTCTGCTACCTGACCTAAGACACCCTTAAATGGAAGACTCATAAATGATGCTATAGCTATTGGAACACCCTTTGCCCACTCCAAACTTGGAAACTTTGTATATTTACCTTTATCTAAATTAAGAGATATATCTTTTATGGCATTAGATATATTTTTAGCCTTTATTAACCCTAAAAACAACTTAACCATTCCAAATCTTTTATCAACATCTATTGCCAGTTGACCAAATCTAAGTATAGAATTTGATGTCTTATCAATCCATACTTTCTCTGGCCACTTTTTATATTTACCTTTATCCAGAGTCTTATCAACCCACAAAATAGTGTTTGTAATTAATCTAACTTTTAAAAATCCTGATATTAAATTTTTCCAAGAGAATTCCTTATCAGATTGAACCGCTAATTTTCCATATTTTAATATGGAATCAATACTCTTAGGTATCCATGGTTTATCAGGCCACTTTTTATATTTACCAGTTGCTAGTTTTTTATCAACCCATAGTAAAAACTCAACTATCATTTTATCTTTTAAAATTCCAGTGGCTAGACTTCTTAGTGGATAAATTTTATCACTTTTGATAATCATATCACCATATGTCTTTATAGAGTGTGTAGATTTTTTCAACCAAATATCAGCGGGCCATTTAGAATATTTACCAAGAGACAATTTTCTATCAGTCCAAAGAATATTATCAACATTATTTTTCAAGGAAGATAAAGATGTAAAATCAACTTTAAATCCAGATATTAATTTTGAAAAATTATTTATAGACTTATAAACTGCAAGAATCCATTTATCACTAGGATATTTACTAAAATTAGATTTACTAAATATATTTGATAAATTTGCAATTGAATTTGCAACAGTAAAAAGTTTAAAAATATCATCTGATTTAATTCTCTTTGCCTTTTGACTACCAGTTAAAACTAAATCTATAGATTTATTAAACCCATTAATAAAATCATTACTGATAGTACTACTTTTAAATTTACCGAACGATAATATGTTAGACACATTAACTAATGTTTGAGCAATTCCAATTATTGCCTTATTCATGTCGTCGCTTGGATTTGATCCAAACATTGATCCTAAGAAGCTTTTATTCTTATTTAAATATTCAAAAATAGGCGCGAAAGCCTGTAAAGCTTTACTAACTCCCTCTGACCACTTCAAACTTGGATAATTTGAAAAAGCAGATTTAGACTTTGCAAATATTTTAGCGGAATCGACTATACCTTGCGAAATTGTTCTTATAGCACCTGAAAATTGGTCTGGTGATACACCACTTTTAAACCATCCAGAGTTTTTTAATAATAATGCGTAAATTGGTGAAAATACACCCAAAGCTTTACCAACACCTTCAGCCCATTTGATAGGAGGTGGACTTAAAAAAGAAGCCCTTGCCTTACCAAAAATACTAGCAGAGTCAACAATTCCTTGGGAGATTGTTTTTATCGCATCTGAGAATTGCTTAGGACTAACACCACTTTTAAACCAACCCGAATTATTTAATAACAGTGTATAAATTGGTGAAAAAACAGATAGAGCCTTACCAACACCCTCTGCCCAAGCAGCCGGTGGTCCATTTTGAAAAGATGCCTTTGCCTTACCAAAAAGATTTGCAGAGTCGACAATTCCTTGTGACATAGTTCTAATTGCATCAGCAAATTGTTTAGTACTAACACCACTTTTAAACCAACCCGAATTTTTTAATAGAATAACGTATATAGGAGAAAATGCACCTAATGCTTTACTAACTCCATCTGCCCAAGCGACTGGTGGACCATTTTGGAAAGAAGATTTTGCACTTCCAAAGAAATTAGCAGAGTCGACAATTCCTTGAGATATTATCCTAATAGCCTCGGCAAATTGTTTAGGACTGACACCACTTTTGAAAAATCCAGTATTTTTTAATAATAGTGTGTAAATTGGAGAAAATGCACCTAATGCCTTACTAACACCATCCGCCCAAGCGACTGGTGGTCCATTTTTAAAAGAAGTATTTGATTTTCCAAACAAATTAGCAGAGTCGACAATTCCTTGAGATATTGTCTTTATAGCATCTGAAAATTCCTTAACAGATACTCCCTTTCCAAAAATGCTCATTATCTTATTCTTAACCAACATTCCATATATTGGTGAGAAAGCCCCTAGAGCTAGTGAAATTCCTTTAGACCAGGTTGCATTTGGTCCTCCACTATATTTACCTTTTGATAATATTTTATCAACATCTACTATTGATTGTGATATCTTCTTGACCGCCTCTATACCTGAATCAATTGGACTCTTAGCACCAGTAAGTTTAGAGAGTAATCCCATTCCAGATCCTAAAACTCCCAAGGTGGAGATAGCAGCAGTAAATAATGTTAGAATTTTACCAGTACCTGTGGCCCAACTTGAGTCAGGCCCTTTCTTAAAGGTTCCTTTAGATAATATTCTATCAACATCTACAATAGCTTCCGCTATTTTTTTAATAGCACTTATACCAGAGTCTATTGGATTTTTAACTAATCCTAGTGTTAATTTCTGAACTAAACCACCACCGGAATTTAAAGCACCTAAAACAACAACCGCTGTTGCAAAAGCGGTTAGAGTACCACCGACTCCTAATGACCATTTAACTCCTGGATACTTATTATACTGACCAGAAGAGATTATCCTATCAACTAATGGTATTAACTTAGCAATTTTTATCACTGCCTCCACACCAGCATCAATTGGATTTTTAACAACACCAAAAGTAAGTGTCGATGCTATACCACCGACAGAATTTATAACACCAAGTGTCACTACAGCTGCGGCAAAACCAACAAGAGTTCCACCAACTCCTAAAGCCCATTTGATTCCAGGATATTTACTATATTGACCAGTTGAAATAATCTTATCAACCGCGACTATAGTTCCCGCTATTGCAAGTACAGCTACTAATCCAGATGCAATTGCTATCGCCCCAAGTCCCGCAGTAGCAGTTATAATGGTACCGAGAGTTAATGCCGCCAATCCAAAAGCTACCATTGTAAGACCAACACCAATCGCCCATTTTAAACTAGGATATTTATCATATTTTCCAAAATTGAGTATAAGTGATGATAAGGATATAACTGTAGCAATAGCGACAATTACTAAACCACCTTTAATTATATCACCTAAGTTTACTTTAGATAGATATTTTATAGCAAGTGCCATAACGACTGCCGTACCTACAAGTGCCAATGATAATAATGTGAACTTAACAATCTTACCAAGTGATATATCTGGCATTTTACTTATTATCCATCCAGCAATAGCCACAGTAGTGGTCCACCCAATCATCATCAGACCGGCCTTAATAACATCTTTTGGATTCAAATTTTTAATCTTATCTACGATCAATTTCATCGTAAATGAAAAAACAACAAATAATAGAGAAACGCCAACTGATGTTAAAAATTGAAAAAATCCAATTGGTTTAACTTTTGATAAAAAGTATGAAGATGCCAAAATAGCCATCGACAATGCAGTAAATATTATAGGCATAGATATTGCCGCCATTCCAATCTCAGCTGGACTAATACCTCTAAACGCTTTCAAAATCTTAGCAACTCCATAAGATAAAACTACAAAAGTAGCCGCTATAAATATTGAACTAAGAGCTTGAAATAATCCTATAGGTCTAACTTTAGATAAAAAGTATGAAGAGACCATAATAGAAACTGATAGAGCCACAAATAAAATCGGCATTATCACTGATGCAGCAAGAGCCGCTACTGGATTAACACCTTTAAAAGCTGATATTATCTTACCTATACCAAATGCTATAACAGAGAATGTAGCGGCTATCATAATAGCAGTAAGTGCTTGAAAAAATCCTATAGGTCTAACTTTACTTAAAAAATAGGATGATATAGCAATTGACATAGAAACTGCAACCAATACTATAGGCATCAAGGCGGATGCGAGTAAAGCAGTAACAGGATTTATACCCTTAAATGCTGATATCAGTTTACCCAAACCATAAGACATAACAGAAAATGTACCTGCAATTAATATTGACGTAATAGCCTGGAATAATCCTATAGGTTTAACCTTACTCAAAACATAAGAAGATAACATAATGGCAGTAGATACACCAAGCATAACAATAGGTAGAAAAGCGGCTGCCTTCAATGCGTTGAAAAGTCCAACATTATTAAAGGCTCTAATAATCTTACCAAGATTTGGAGCGAGAAGTGCAAATGTACCAGCAATTAATATAGATGTCATAGCCTGGAAAAGACCGACTGGTTTAACTTTACTTAGAATCCAAGAAGAAGCTGCTATTGCAGTGGAAAATCCAACCATACCGAGTATAACAGCCGGAAGATCTCTTAGATTTATTTTATTAGTTTTAATTTTTTTACCCTTGCCATCATCAACCTCTTGACCTGAAAAGGCTGCTGCTATTTTAGTGAAAGCGATAGCGATAAGTGGAAGGGCGAGAGCCAATCCTATAACAGAAAGAAAGTCTATTTTACCAACTATTTTTAGTGCTAATCCAATTGCAATAATACCTGTGGCGATAATTAAAACAGCTGATATACCATCTTTAATTTTTTTGGTATCCATATCACCAAAAAATCCTGATTTCTTTTCATCTTTTTTCTTTGATACTTCCTCTGTAGTCGATTTTCCAGAAGAGACTTTCTTAACTTTACCATCATCTCTGTCCTTTTCTTCTCTTTCAAGTTTCTTATCTTTACTAACTTTAACAGTAGTTGGCTCTTGAGAAATGTTTTTAACTTTCTCTTTCTTAACCTCAACTTTGGAATCTTTTTCTCTCTTCTTTAGAATTTTTAAAATAGTATCCTGCTGATCTAATAACTTTTGAGTATCTTTTTTGACTTCGACTATACTTGAGCTAATCTCTCTAATTTGCTTATCAAATTCACCCATTTGCAAAGCAGTAGCGGAGGCAGATTTTGCTTCTCCTTTCTTAGATAACGCTTCAGAAATCTTATCTAACGAATTAGATAAATTACTTAAACCTTCTATTAACTCTTTATCCATCAAATAACTTTAGTTTTCAAAGTATATATAAATAATAACATTATTTCTTAATATATAATAATGAAAACTATTAAAATCATATGAGGGTTATGAACTTCAGGAAATTCATATCATATTTGAATTTATCCGAATCTTTAAAAGAAGTCGAGTTAAATAAAATACTGGATAAAATATCCAAAAGTATAAACCTGAGCTCAAAAGAAAAAGAATTTTTGGGAAAATATGATAGTATAAAAGATGATGATTTGAAAGACTTTAAAATGTTGTCACTGCAATCAACTTTTGAAAAATTACAAGGACTTATAGATAATAATAAAAAAGTGATCTGTAATCTTATAGATAGAAATGGTAAAATAGGAATTCAAATAATATCAATATATTCTGATTATGAAAATGAAGTTTATATTTTAAACCTTAAAAACGGAGAAAAAATTGAGCTAAAAGATAATTATCTTTATAATATAATATATAATCTTCAAAGGGATATCTATTCACTCGAAACAG
>JACCDW011669150.1_pt1 | contig 11746 bp, 3 predicted proteins | sample 7449781 | NCBI WGS metagenome assembly JACCDW01 (sample SAMN15323449, study PRJNA562643) | freshwater metagenome | isolation source: river surface water | place: USA:Blue River Watershed | collected 2017-08-18
CATGATATTATCGACCAACCCCCATTTTGAGAGGCAAACATGAGCCTTGCTGTACTAGCCCAAGACATGGCATCCAAGGGTCGCAACGGCGATTCAATGCTTGTCCATATGACCCCCGGAGAAGTCGCTGGACTTCAGGCACTTGCCTTGAAACACGGCGGGTCTTTGACCATCAACCCAGATACCGGTCTTCCAGAAGCTAGCTTCTTAAAATCGTTGCTGCCTATGTTGGCGGGCTTTGCGCTTGGCCCTGCTGGTTTTGGCTTGGTGTCTTCTAGTTTGACTGCTGGCGCTATTGTGGGCGGCGTTACTGGCTTGGCTACAGGCAGTTTATCTAAAGGCCTCATGGCCGGCTTGGGTGCGTACGGTGGCTTCGGTTTGGGCGAAGCGTTAGTTGCTCCGGGAATCAACGAGCTGACAAACGCTGGAGTAGCAAATTACGCAGACAAACTGGCGGAACAAGGGTTTGTTCCGGGCACTAACGAGTATGGCGCACAGGCTTCAAAAATGGCGCTTGAGTCGCAAAAAGCCGCTATCGCTAGACCGTTTGCTGAAAAAGCGGCGTTAGGTTTTGAGGCACTTAAGAGTGACCCTATGACTTTTGCCAAAAACAATCTAACAAATATAGGCATGGCCGCGGCACCGATCATGGCAGATGCCATGGTGCCTACTACTACAAAAGTAGCACCTGTTGACACGGGCAACATTCGTAAGTTCAGCTATGATCCCTACAGCCAGCGCTATACACCACAAGGTATTTTCCCAGCCGCAGGCTACAAAGGTGGTATGGCAGAGGGCGGTATTGTGGCTTTGGCTGGCGGCTTCACGCCAGAACAATTTAAACAGCAAATGTACGAAGGCGGTCTGGATGACAGCGCCGCAACCAAACGCGGTCTTGAATTAGCTTCACAAGCGGGGCTGAACGCACAGCAAACCACCGACCTGTGGAACGCAGCACTTGGAACAAAGTTTACGCCTGATGATTACACTCGGGTTGCGCAACAGTATGGCGTAGCTGGCCCACAGGCTAACGTAGATTTTGTTAAGAGTATTGCTACAAACGACGTTACAGCCCCCCAGTTCTTAGCTGAAACAACAGCCAAAGGTTTATCGCAACAAGACGTTAACGCCGCTTTGCTAGGGTCGGGTCTTTCTAAAGCAGCTCAATTTGCTCTTACAAACCAAAACATTGGTAGCGCAGCTAACACCGCCGAAACTTACGGTGGTTTGAAAGGTCTGAGCAACAACATCAATTATTGGTTAGAAAATCACCCCGGCGCATCTGCGCAAGACATCCGTAGAGAGATGGCTAAATGGGACTTGAGTGATGCCGACTTCATCCGTGCTACAGGTACGGACGTCAACAACTACGCCAGTGGCAAAATTACAGACGTACAAAATCTTGCTGAAGGTGCTGGTGGCGGCAATGCCGCCAAAGTTAACGAAAACGGCACAATCACAACCACCGCTTTAGGCGACACAAACGTCATCACAAACGCTGATGGCACACAAACAGTGATGCCAACCAAAACCGTTGACGACATCACGAACTTATACACCAGAGGTGGTGGCAGTACAGGCTACGTAGTCAATGCCCCCAAAACCATGGCAGAGTTTAATCAGCGCTTTAACACGCTGACCCCCGGCGGCGATTCCGAAGCTGCTTACAACTACCTCATGGGCAAGGGTGCATACCCAACTAGATCAAATGTTGGCGAAATCATGAAGCCCTACGGCGAAGCTGTGTTAGGCCTTCCACAAGACCTAACAACCAAGAAGTATTTGTACGACGCTAGAACCCGTAAGATGGTGCTGAACCCTGACTACGTACCTATGTCGTTCGACACTAAAGGCGTTCAAAGCTACGGCTTGTCCACAACAGATGTTAAAAACTATCTAAACGCAAACAACACAGCTACAGATGCGCAGGTTTACGCTTGGGCATTGGCTAACAACGTAAATCCAGATCAAATTGCCGCCGCTCTGGGCGCTGACCCTGCTTTAATTCGTGCCAAGTACAACGCCGTTAAAGGCACTACAGGTACGACTGGCGGTACTACCGCAAATTTGACAGACAAATCAAATAAACCAACTGCAGATCCCGGAACGGGCAACGAGTGGAGTTGGTCTGACAGCAGCAACAAATGGATTGCTTTGCCTGTTTACGTTGGTATGGCTGACGGCGGTGCTACAGGCTACGCCCTTGGCGGCCTTGGTTCTTTGGGCGGTTACTCTGATGGTGGCCGTTTGCTCAAAGGCCCCGGTGATGGTGTGTCCGATTCCATCCCTGCAACGATTGGTCGTAAGCAGCAGCCCGCACGTCTTGCCGATGGCGAGTTCGTAGTGCCTGCACGTATCGTGTCTGAGCTGGGTAATGGCTCCACGGAAGCTGGCGCTCGTAAGCTGTACGCCATGATGGACCGTGTGCAAAAAGCACGCGGCAAGACCACAGGCAAAAACAAAGTAGCGGCCAACAGTCGCGCTGATAAATACCTTCCCGCATAAGGACCGATCATGGCAGATCCAGCAGTTTCCCTACAAACGATAAATCAGTCGCAAACAACGATCCCTGACTACGCTAAGCCGTACGTCGAGAACTTGCTTGGGCAAACTGCCGCGCTGACTGACATGACCTATAACCCCTACATGCAGTATCAGGGGGAGCGTCAAGCGCAGTTCTCTCCATTGCAACAACAGTCGTATGAAAATGCGGCATTGATGCAGACCGCCCCTCAGTTGCAGGATGCGTCAGCTATGGCAGGCATGGCAGGATTGGGCGCGCTTAATACGGGCTACACATACAACCCAATGACTACAAAGTCGTTTGGTGACGTTGCCGAAGGCTACATGAACCCGTACATGGAAAATGTAGTTAAGCGTCAGCAACAAGATGCCGCGCGTCAAGCGGCTATTGCTCAGCAAGCACAGGGTGCGCAGGCTGCTCGTTCTGGTGCGTTTGGTGGCAGCGGTGATTACTTAATGCGTGCTCAAGGCGCGGCTAACTTAGCCCGTCAAAAAGGCGACATCATGGCCACTGGCCTAAACAACGCCTACACACAGGGCATGAATCAGTTCAACCAAGAGCAAGCCCAGCGTCAAGCGGCGGCGCAGCTTAATGCGCAACAAGGTCAGTTTGGCGCAGGCTTGGGATTACAAGGTTTGCAGACAGCGCTCACTAGCGCCAACACCTTGGGCAACTTGGGCAATACGCAGTACCAGCAGAACATGGGCATCACGCAACAGCAGAACCAGTATGGTGCACAGCAACAGCAACAGATGCAGAACATCCTGAACAATCAGTATCAGGACTATTTGAACTTCCAAAACTACCCATACAAGCAGTTGGGCTTCATGTCCGATATGTTGCGTGGTTTGCCATTGACTCAACAGTCCGGCACGATCTACAGCACGCCTCCTTCGGCTGTTTCTCAGATTGCAGGTCTTGGCGGCGCGGCTATTACTGGCGCTAAATTGTTTGGTGCTAAAGGCGGTTCTACTGACGACTTGGAAAAGCGTCCAGCAGGTTTGGCGGAGTTGGCTCTCTATAACATGGGCTGAAGAACATGATTAACGTAAACGAAATTACTACTACCCTGCGCAGCATGCCTGACCGGTTGCTGCAGCAGTACGCCATGATGAACAAGGCTAACCCCTATGTTCTGTCTTTAGCTGTGGCTGAGAGCAATCAACGCAAACAACTGCGTACTGCCGCGCAAGCGCGAGCAATGGCTCCTCAACCCAAGGTGGCTGATGCCGCTATTGCAGAGATGGCGCCTGTTGATGTTATGGGTAATGTAACTGGCGTTTTGCCCGAAGACCAAGGAATTGCCCGTATCCCTGCACGCAACATCGAACGTATGGCTGATGGCGGTATTGCGGGTTATGGCGACGATGCCAACGAAGGCATGGCCGCAGGCGGTTCTATGTTTGACTTTGCTCAGCGTAGCGAGCCCGTATTGCGTATGGCCAGTGGCGGCGTGCCCGGCTACGCCGCAGGCGTATTTAACAAAGAACGTTTTAAAGAATTTTTAAAAGCCAAGAACATCGACGAAAAAACTTTTTCAACGTTGGACTTTTCAGAAAAAGAAAAGATTCTTAAAGACTTTGGTGACATGACTTCCGGCCCCCAAAAGGCCGCAGCGCCAGCGGCTTCAACTGCGCCAACAACTTCTGTTAAAGCAGCTGCTACGCCAGAAGATCCAAGAACGTTGCGCAAGATCAGCGAAAAAGTTGGTAGCGGTACCGCAAAATTGCTCAAGAAAGCAGGCCCTGCTGGCGTAGGCCTTGAGGCTATTAGTAGCATGGGCGACTACAAAATTCAAGCCCCTGACAATATTGACACGTCGGCGGCAGGAACAGTTAAAGATTTGATGGCTGGCGAGTTTGGTAGAGTTGGTACAGGTTTGAAGCGCGGTCTTGGAGAGCTGGTTTTAGATACTGGTTCGTTTGGTGCAAACATGCTTGACTATGTTGTGCCCGGCAAAGCGCCAGTGTCAAGCGCATACGAACGATGGGTAAAAGAAAATATGGAGGGTGTGCAGGGCCCGTCAGATAGGGCGAAACTTGTGCAAACTAAACCCCAAGCTGCTGCTGCGGCTCCAGCCGCAGCGCCTGCTGCGCCTCCTGAAGTGGCTCCCGAAGCCGCGCCTGATGCCGGTATTAAAACGCTTGTTCAAAGTGACACAGGTCTTGGCAACTTTAAGCCAACAAAAGCGCCTACTATCGAGGACGCAAAAGCCCTGTCTGATAAGTTCTTTAACTCAGGCGAGCGAATCAACGACATTAAACGTCAAGTCTTGCAAGAACAGGTGGACGCAGACACGGCTAAAGAAAACAGCATTGCTGCGCTGGAAGCGTTCAATAAAAAGCAAGGCCCTGCGTACGCAAACTACGAAGCGTTGCTCAAGAAAGAAGAACTGCAGGATGCGACCGACAAAGAGAAAGCCGGTTTGATGTCTTTAATGAAAGGCTTCTTGGCTATGGCCGCTGGCGAATCTCCAAACGCGGCTACCAATATTGCAAAAGGCGCTATGGTTGGTATGGGCGACTACGGTGACGCACTTAAAGAATTTAAGAAAGCAGCCAGAGAGCGCACCAAAGAGATGTCTAACATCGAGCAAGCCCGCCGCGCAGAAGAGCGGGGTAATTTTGATAAAGCCCAGACGTTTGAAGAGAGGGCTCAGGCAAACAGACAAGCATCTGCTCGTTTCGGTATTGCCGCAATTAACGACATTACTAACGCTGGGGCCAAGGCTTCTACAGATATCTACAACACACTCTCTTCTAATGCTTCGCGGGAAAACATTGCCGCTATGGGCGAGAGAGGCGCCAACATTCGTGCCCAAACGCCCGATAAGATTTTGTTTGACCAGTTGCGTTCCAAGTACGGTGGCGATGCAGTCAAGGCCACAGAAGAAATTCAGAAATTAAAGTCCGAAAAGTTCAATGTGTATGACGCATACACCAAGTACTTGATGGCATTTGCAAACAAAGAAGGTGTGTCGCCACCAATGGAATTTGACCAGTTTGCAGCTAAGTTTATTCCTACAGTGACACCAAATAAAAACACCACTGTACGAACTCAGCCGGGTGGGTGATAATACATAGAGGCGCTTAAACATCTGAGTCAGCGCCACTCAGACACAATTTGCGGGAATAACATGGCACGATACATCGAACTACCAGACGGCAGCGCTCTTAAACTTAAAGAGGGGCAGTCGCCCGTAGAAGGGATGATGGCCGCTCGCCAATTGTTCCCGGAGTTGTTTAAAAAAGAAGAAAAACCCAAGGAAGACACCAAGGGTTTTAAAGCTGCCGCAGCCGCAGGCTTTGAACGGCTAAAAGGTGAGTCAGCGCTGACTGCCGCCAAGCTCGGCTTGATGGACATAGAAGAAGCTGAAAAGTTTCAAAAGGAAAAACAAGCCGCCGCGCAAGCACGCTTCACGCCCACAGAAGAAGGCTGGACTGAAGCACCGCTTCAAAAGTTTAAAGAAACCCTTGGCGGCTCTGTACCGTACATGGTGGCTCCTGCCGCCGCAGGTCTTGCGGCTTTGGCCGCGCCCGCTTCTGTTGCTGCCGGTGTTGGCTTGTTGGGCGCTGGCGCTGTGTCTGCTGGCCAGTTCACAGGTTCCAATCTTGCGCGTCAAATGGAGACAGGCAAGTCTCTGGAAGAAGCTAGCCTAGGTAAAGCCGCTGCCGCCGCCGTCCCACAAGCGCTGGTAGATACTGCAGCTATGGCGTTGTTGCCCGGTGTGGGCAAGCTGTTCGGCTCTGTTGGTTCTAAACTAACTGCAGAACAAGCCAAAGCAATTGCGTCACAGACACTGACCCGTACTATTGCTGACTACACAGCAAAAACTGGCGCGGCTATGGGCCGTGAAGGTGTGACAGAAGTCGCACAGCAAGTACTTGAGCGCATACAAGCAGGCTTGGAGATTGCTGATCCCGAAGCCCGTAAAGAATATATTGAGAGTTTTATTGGCGGCGCTGTATTGGGTGGCGCACTTGCCCCTGCTGGCCGTGCGTTTGAGCGTGCCGGTGCTAAGAGCCAAGCGGCTGAAGTAGATAAAGCAGAGCAGCAACAAAAGCGTGCAGAGCGTTTGAAACAAGAACAAGCCGCCTTGGCTAAACAACAGGCGGAAGAGGATGCTGCGGCGCAAGCACTAGAAGCAGAAAGGCAGACACCTGAGTATGCCGTGAAGCTGGGGGCAGAGTACGAAACACTACTCAAAGAGTACCAAACCAAACAAAAAGCGCTGAAGACTCCCAGCAAAGATGCGTCGCCTGAAGAAAAGGCTGTGTATAAAGAAGCGCAGGACGAAGTCAAAGCGCTATACGCCAAGCTAGGCGAACTGACACCGGAGTACCGCCGCACCAAACCGATTCGTGCACAAGAAGAGGAGAAGGCTCGTGTTGCTGGCATGTCGCCATACGACTACATGTTGGAGCAGACTGGCTCAGTGTCAACGGCTCCGACACCAAAAGACAAGCCTAACCTTGAAGGTTACTACGAACAGCAGATTGCTGAGCCTGTAAAGCCGGGCCAAGAGTTGGTAGACTATGTTGCAAGACAAGTCGATCTAGCAAACACACAGTCGCTGGCAAACGAAAAAGAGCCTGAAGAAGCTGACAAAGACTATGTAAAGTATTTAGTCTCAAACCCTGTGTTGGGTAAACAGGCATTGCAAAACCGCACGCCAATACCGGGCTTAACTAAAAAACGCCAAAAGAATCTTTACGACGCTCTACAGTTAGAAATCAATAAGATTGAAGCTGCCGACAAAGCTGCGGGTGTTTCAGGCACCGCCGCCACACAAGAGCGTTTAAAAGTTCTTGAGGAAGAGGAAGCGTCTGCCCTAGAAGACCAGCGCAGAATGCGCGAAGAGTACGAGAAAGAGCAAGATGAGCGCAACGCCGCAAGTATTGCAAGCATCAAACCTATAAGCGAAACAGTAGCCCAAGGCGAACTGTTTGGCGGTGAACAGCAACGGGTGAACATGCCCGTGGCTGGAACTCGTGTCGACATTGATGCGCAGATTGCCGAAGCGCAAAAACAACTGGACGTAGCCCGTTCTTATGGTGCCCCTACCGCTATCGAGCGTAGGTCTAACCGCGAGCGTGTGTCTATGTTGCTAGAACAGATCCGCGACTTGAAAGAGCGCAAAGCTCAGATGGAAGGCGGCGGTGCGACTGCTTTTGGTACGGCATCAAAGAGCGTACAAGAGCGTCTTGGCAGCTTGCCAAGGAAAGAACGTGAGCAACGCAAAGCGGCTCAGGCACGAGACGATGCTTACGACAGGTTCCAAACCGGTGAGACCGATGCCAAACAGGACGTTATTGACAACCTGATTAAAGAAATTTCTGTAATCCGTGGACAACTTAAACCCGAGACCATTACCGAAATTGAAAAAGAGTTGGGCGCTTTGCTCGACTCTTCAGCGCGGTACGGAACCGATATTAGCGACCAGCTCGATGCAATCAGCACACGCTGGCGTGCGGGGGTTAAGGTTGGCACATTTGGCCCAGCCGAAACCGTACCCACTACAACCACCAAAGACATGCTGCTTGACCAGATGGATCGAGCCTTTGCACAGCGTGACCGCTACGATGCGCAGACCCTGTCGATACTGGATCAGATTGCCGAAAACTATGGCGCTGTCACATCCAACGAAGACCGCCGCAACACGATTGCTGAGTGGCTCAACCGTGCCACCACAGGTAACGCCAACCCTGAGTTAACACGCGACGTACAGTCTGCCTTGCGCACACTGGAAGAAGCTAAGCGCTCTGAAACTGAAGGCGGTAAAACCGCTGTACAACAGGAACTTGGCGCTGAGTTCATGCCAGAGCAAGTGGCTCCTCAAGCCGCTACACGCATCGTCAACGGTAAAGTACAGTACGTGGCTCCCGAAGATCGTGGCCCAATCCAAGGCAGCGCAGCCGAGCGCTACGCCCCAGCGCAGAAGGGCGTCGTCTTTGATTCGTTTGAGGAATTGAACCGCTACTTAGCCAGCGATTATTTGAAGGCCGCTCGTGAAGACATGGGCATTGCTCGTGAGACAGTGGCTCGTTTGGGTCAGCAAATTAAAGCGCACGAAGAAAAAATTGCCAACATCCGCAAGCAGACTGAAGCTTTAAAAGCCCGTAGAACCGCGCTTGAGCAGGCTAAAACTGGCGAAGACAGGGCGGCAATGAACCTCATTGCAGATGCAGAAGTGCGTATGGGGGCTATCCTAAAACGCATGGCTGACGAGCTAGAGCCTCTGCGTTTGGCATACGAGAATGCTGATGCTTTACTAAACGAACGTGTTGCGCAGGCTGAAGAAACCAGCCGCTTGATTGCTGACAATATTGCGCAGTTTAAAGAAGCGGATGACCGTGTAGTAGAAGCCGCAAAAGAAACGCAAAAAGCTAGAGAAGAGCTGAGCCAAGCTAAGCTTGAAGGAAACCAATCAAAGGTTTTAGTTGCACAGCAAAAAGTTATTCGTGCTTTGCAACGCCAGCGCAACCCTGAGCTGTACGATATGGAACAGCGCCTTGCAAAACTTCAAGGTGATTTGGTTAAAGCTCGTGTCCTGCAACCTCGTAGGGCTGAAACTATTGCAGACCAGATTGAAGAATTGCGTTATCAGATGGATACCCAACGGGTCAACCCGTACGTTCCGTCGGCTGCGTTTATTACATTCTTGAACAATGATTTGCGGTTGGAGCTTGACGTTCAGGCAGAGTCTCGCAAAGTAGTTAGCGCCGGCAATGCGTTGGCACGCGCAGCAGACGCTTTGCAGACTGCAACCGACAATTTAAATGTAGACATTTCAAAGCACCCTGAAATCGTAGCCATCAAGAAAGAAATCGGCGACATCAAAAAGATGGGCGCTGAAGCCGTAAGCACTATTGAAAACGACTTGGCGTTGATTGACAGCGAGATTGAGAAGTCTGAAAACGCAAGCTATGTTGAGTCCCAACGAGCCAAGGAAGTAGAAGAAGCCATTCGTGACTTGTCTGAGTCTCGTGGCTTTGGTGCGCAGATGGCCAACGTGCCTATTGAGCCTTTGAGTGCTGCCGAACGCGCCACAGTAGACGCTAGACAAAAAGCACAGTTGGAGGCTTTCCAAGCAAGCACCGCTAGGTTGCAGGCTTTGTCAGGTCAACGTATTGATTTCAGTAAGCGCCGTGAGATGCTGGAGCTGATTAAAACAGCAACAACAGACTTCCAAGAGCTGGACGCACGCATCAGAGAGCTTGACGAAGGCGTGCTTGAGATGCAAGTTCGTGTAGAACTTGTGCAGATTAAGCTTGATGAGGCAACAGAAAAAGCCGCGTCTTATCGTGGCCCACGCAAGTACCGCAAAGAAGCTAAAGCGCTGTTTGCACAGATCGAAGACTTTAAGAAGCAGATTGCCGCTGGTGAGAAACGTATTGAAGCTTTGAAGGCTGGCATAGTTCGCTACGAAAAATCAAAAGTAACTAAACAGAAAGCGTTGGCTCAGGCCGAGCTGGCTACGTCTAGCGACGCAGAAGTTTACGCAGAAGTCACAAAACTTATCAATGACCGAATGGCCAAGCTGGAGAAGACAATCTCCAACAAGCAGGAAGTCATTAACAAGAGCGAAGACGCTATTGCCAAGCTGCGCAAAGACATCAAGGCTAAGAAGCTGGAATGGTCTGAAGGCAACGCATCACCAGAAACTTTGAAGAACATGGAAGACAGGCTTGCCAAAGCAGTGTCTTCACAGAAAGAGCGCCGCAAGCGTTTCTTTGAGTTCCTCAAAGAGCGTGAAGTCCTGCAAGCACGTAAATCAAACCGCTTGGGTATCACACGCACAGATGTTCAGACAGGTCAGGATGTTGGTACGCTGGTTCGTAAAAAAGACGAGAACGGGGAATATCGTTTAGTTCCGCGTGAAAAGAAAGCGACTGGTGCGCTGGACGAAGAGATCACAACAGAGAAAGAACGCGACAAACTGTACAAGTCTAGGACTAAGCGGCTTGCGGAACTGGAAGCAAGGATGGAAACCTTGCAGATTGAACGCAGGAAAGCCGTTGCAGCCGCGCCAGCCGTAGCCGCAGAGGAAGACATCCTTGCAACAGGCGCTATGCCCGGCGAAGCAGGGTTGTTGACTGGTGCTGCAGCCCCAACCACAAGATCAGTAGCGGCAATCGACGACAGTATCCGCGACGTACAGGTTCTCATCAACGAACAGATTGAGTCTGTCAATGAAGTCCGTCCACGAGGCAAAGGCAAAGTATCTGCTGCAGCCCGTGTGCAATCTGCTGCTCCCAGCAAGTTCTTGACAGGCACAGAAGAGTCCAAAGCAACACCCGGCTTTACCAAACAGCCTATTGTTGAAGAGCGCACACCTGAGCAAATCACATCTGAGAAAGCTGTTGCTGACGCTAATGCGTTTGTTGCTCGTTTAGCTGCGGCCAAGACCAAAGACGAGTTGGATGCTGAATTCAAAGCCAAAGAGTACGCACAGCAGAATCAAATCCTTGATGCGCTGGAAGATAATCGCGTTCGCCTAACACAGCTTATCAACAGAAGCCAAAACGAAATCGACGAAATTGGGGTTACAAACAACCCAACTTTGGCAGACCGCAAAGAAAAACTGAGAGAGGATATTGAGTCCGCGCAAGTACTTTTGAACGGCGTCGACAAAGACCTCAAGCGCTTATTGAAAGAGCAGATTGTTCCGTATGAGACGGAAGACAAAGCCATGCTAACGCAGTTGATTGGCACTGAACTGTCAGGCGTTACCGACGAGGACATCGACACAGGGTATGACGACCGGTATACCTTCCGTACAGTGACTCGTGGCCCGACATCCTTGCAGACTGCGCAAGTCGAGCGTTTAGCTGAGCGCATAACCAAAGACTGGGTGAACGCTCCCGAGATCGTTGTGGTGGCTACTGAGGCAGATTTGCCTGTGCGTATTCGTGGCCAGATTGTTAAAGCAGATCGTGCCGAAGGCACAACGCCCGGTCTGTTTGATACCAAAACCAAGAAGGTTTACCTGATTGCAAACAACCTGAGCAACGCCAACGATGTTATCTTGACGATTGCCCACGAGGTTACTGGTCACTACGGTTTGCGCGAATTGCTTGGCAACACCTACGCGGCTACCATGAACAACCTGTATCGTGGTAACCCAGAAGTCCGCAAGCAGGCAGATGCCAAGATCAAAGCTGACAAGAGCTTGTCTCGTGAGATAGCGGTGGAAGAAGTCTTGGCTGACATGGCTGAAGA
>JACCDW011811209.1_pt1 | contig 11742 bp, 12 predicted proteins | sample 7449781 | NCBI WGS metagenome assembly JACCDW01 (sample SAMN15323449, study PRJNA562643) | freshwater metagenome | isolation source: river surface water | place: USA:Blue River Watershed | collected 2017-08-18
CTCACTGAACTACCAGAGATCAAGAGGTTGATAAGAACTGCCAATGGGCGGTTTAATGAATCTTGGTGGCCCGGGGCGGAATCGAACCACCGACACAAGGATTTTCAGTTATCCGCCTAACTCGACTTCGCCTTTGTTTTCAACGGTTTACGCCATGGCGTGAAAATTTCGTGTACACGCTGTTTTGAAGGCGCCCGCCACCTCCAAAAATAGGAATGTCGTTTAAAGCGACATGCTATCCACTCCTAGTTCGAAGTTTTGTAATTTCTTCTTGGTACATGGCCATGCTGGGCTCAAAAAAATTAAATGAAGAGTAAAGATTTTCTGTTAAATTTTTCACTACCTCTGGCAAAAAATCATCAACTTGATTTCCTTTAAATAAACCTTCACTAGTTACTTCGCTTACTTTACATTTTTTATCGTCCCAAAATAATCTATTGCCACTAAGTGATACCAATCTTCTCCCACTTAACCCGCGCCAAGCACATTTAACTGATAACTCATAACCTTGCTCATACATTTTTGAAGCCAATTGATTTGTTCTGAGTAAAAATTCTGCCACCCTCCAAATAGGCAAGACTCCATCCAACGCCTTACCTTTTCCAAACCTATCGTTTTTTTCTTCTAAGGCGTCCTCCTGATAACCCCTCAGGTGAAATGTAAATCCTTTCGAGCTAACCCTCCAAAAATCAGCATGGGCTGAATCAGGGAAATTTAATTTCACAATACTTGTTTCAATAACATCGCCATTTAATGCTGGAGCATTATCCGAATCATGTAGCGTCACATATATTGGCCAACCTGTATATCTAGTTAAATTTTCAATCTCATGTTTAATTTGGACATTTGAAAGATTTTTACTTTCACCAAGCATCTGGCACCCGAATGAGAAATTTCCGTAAAAATTCTTTAACTCATTTGAATCTTCTAGAGACTCATTTATAACGCTCCATCTTTCATATGAATTTTCACAAAATTGGCTCAATAAATTATCTGTATTTGGCTTGTTAATTAGTAGAGCGCTATCGGTGCCTAAATATGTTTTAAATAGATTAAGAATCTCTTCCCTATTTTTTAACATACATTTTTTGAGTAAATCATCCCAATCCGAGGCATTTAATGGGGATTCGCTGGATGGCCCTGGGCGCCGAACATAGTAGATATTGGGTTGAATTGATTTGTCTTCAACCCCACTATCAGACCTAACTGGAACTTTAGTTTTACCATGGACAACAACATAAGGATAATCTAAACCACTCCTAGGGTCTGTCATCAATTTCACATCAACATGAAACTGAGGTTCAGCAAATTTTTTAACTATTCCATTAAATTCATCAGAATTAAAATCTGAAATATTTTTTGGGCGATTCAAATCAGGCGTTAATTTTCCATCTAACCCTTTGGTAAAGCCAATAATTAAAATTCCACCGCCATGATTCTCAAGCGCTATTAAAGCTTTAGCAATTTTTGCCCTATTTTCTTTTAAATCTATATCAAGCCAAGTTTTAACTTCACAACTTAAATCTTCATAAGGATTAAGTAACCAGTCCTCAAACTGGGTTTTTAAATTTTGATTAATCACCGTAACCTTAATTAGTATCTAGACTTAATCGTAATTTATTTTCTTTTTTAAATTCCTTTTCAAGCACCGCCCGAACCCAATCGGCTTTAGCCTCCCACATATCTCTTGTGGTGTACTCCAACTGCTCCTCTAATTCATCAGGATTAAATATTCTCTCTTCAGTTGGCTCATCATCTTCATCCAAAACATAGCCATCGGGATTAACTTTTATACGGGTATCGTCAGCATCAAGAATGAAATAGTCTGGAGAACTTGCTTCAATCTCATACGCCATAAACGCATAGCAACAGTAATCCATATTATCTACATCTAAATACTCTTCTGAATCTTCATCTTCCTCTTCATCCGAAAAATATTCAAACCTAATCTCATCTTTATGAACAACCACTTTGTAGTTTGTTCCTGAGTTAAAGTCGATATTTTCTTCTTCTAAAAAATCTAGCCATGTAGGCTCAACTTCATCATGGCCATTAGTGATACAGCAATACAATTCTGCGCCAGTGTTATTTCCACAGTAAAAAGAAACACCCCAAGCGCCACCTTGCTCCTGATGAACTACTTTAATGTCACTAAAGGATTTAGGGTTTATATCGGATTTAAATTCCAACTGATTTACCCCAACATGCTCACTGTAATGAACCTCGAACGGTAACTTAAAGTAATCAAGGGCTGTTGTTTTATCTACCGATTTTTTTGTTGGCGCTTTAGCCATGGCAATTCCATTTAAATTTAGTTTGATTAATTAATAATAATAATTTTCACTATGCCTGTCAGTTAGATTTTCTGTCAATGAATTTATACATAAGGCCTCGGAAAAAACCGCTCTTTCGAGTCGCTAGAGCGGTTTTGGCAAGGCACCTCTTGGCAAATTCAATACTTCATCTTTGTCTAAGTTTGATAACGAATCGTTTGTATTTGCCGATGGGGTAGTGTTTATTGGCTTTTGGGTATCAATCCTTGTTTGGGGTGATTTATAAATTGCTTTACCAATGGTGCTTTTCATTACAGGCTGAGATTTAGTTGGATTCATAACCTTCGGCTTAGGCAAAGGCTGGGGTTTGGGCGCATAAGGAGCTTTGGGGTGCTTTGGTTTTGCTTTCGGGGTGGGCTGTGATGCTTTCTGTTTTGCGTGGGCATCTGCCTGCTGTTTAATAGCAGCCCATGTGTTGTCTATGATTACCCGCAATAATCCCAATTGCTCTTCTGGATTAGTAACTTCTTTAATTTTCATGGGTATCTCCTTTTCTTATATTTAGCGAGACACCCCCTGCCAACTATGTTTTAAACCTCTACAGGCAAATGAACTATGTTGTCGGCACCATATTGCCCTTGAAGCAAAAAGTAAGCGTCTTGACTACTCTCAGCCATAACTCGTGTTTTTACAACATAGCCATTAGCCCGAACATAAGCCTCAAATGTTCTCATTTAATCCTCCAAAATGAGCAGGACTAAAACTAAAAGCAGAATTAGTCCTGTATTCATAATCTGTCGTTTTAAACGACACTCAAAGTTAACGGCCAAAACCCGCTCTGACGGCGCCGCTAGCCTGTTCAATCTGCGAATCTAAATCGCCTGCCTCTACAGCGCCCTTAATAATCTCTAAAGTTTTAATTAAATCTTCTGCTGTAGCAACTTCAACGGCTGTTTTTCCTTTAGCAAGCTCAATCAACTTAGCGCCATATCGCACATTCAAACAAACCTTGCCATCCATAGAAACAAACCACCACTGGCGAACACGCCTTTGAGTTTCTATTGATTTACGAGAGCCATCGTAATCTTTTACTGTTTTAAATTTCTTAACAGTAAAAGTGCCGCCTTCTTTTTGTGCTTTTGCTAATTGAATTTGTTCCCATACTTTTGTAGCTAATTTATTTCTACGATGAAGTACTGGAGGAATCGCTGTTGGCTTCTTAGCGTTTACCAATTTCAAACTGTTTAATGTGCTCATTGTTTTCTCCTTTAAGTTAATGGGCACACTTAATTTATTGTCAGAGTTTTTGGCAGAGCAACCGTTTTCTGCCATAACCAAATAATCTTAGCCAGATTTATTCTTCTTTTATTAGATTTCACTAAATAACTATGACAGACAAAACAACGCAATGTTTTGTGGTGCCATTAATTACTACTGAAATGAGTAGCGACACTCAATCGTTATGTCGCCCTAAACCTAGTCAATCGTGTTCGTAGGGACGGAAATTCTGAACAGTAGCGGAGACTTGTTATCACTATCCTTCACAGGACGCCATTGGAGTTGCTTGCCAATTGATACAAGAATATTCAGCATAAAGATTTTAAGTCACGAGAAAGCTCTGCCCGACACAGCAACTTTCAAACAAGACATAGGTAGCCACTTATTGCTTATGTCATTGTTGCGTTTTAAGTCGCACATAAAAGGAGACAGCAAAACCGCCCTTACCAATTTGGTTGTGCTTTAAGTGGTGTAGTAAAGAACTCAGCGAAAGTCCTTTCCTATTACTGAGCCTGTTGCTTAAGGCTCAGTGTAGGTTGAATCTAGCGAAAATCAAATAAGAAGAAAAAATGTGTGAGCGAGAGCGAAACACAGGCGAATGTAGTTCGCCTATAAAAATTAATAGTAAAGTATCTATATCTTTTAATAAATGAGTCATTATGAAAAATATTTTCGTAACCACAACGCTCAGAGCCAATCTATTTTTTATTGGACTTATTTTTATTGTTGTCACACTTCTTCAATTTGAAGCCTTGCTCTCAGCAACAAACAGAGCAATCTTTCTTAGCCGTATTCATAGCGTTTGTGACATTAAAAGCGCAGATAATCAATATGAGAAAATTGAGGCTTCTGAGCTCGAGGGCGTTCCAAGTGAATATACTAAATTAGTCTTAGGCGGGATTTCAACTGAAAATAGAAGGCTTAGAAAGGAGTGCGTCTTGGCTAAGCTTTCTCAGTCAAAAGCCTTCCCCGTTAAAACCGACATTGGTTACCAAGAGGTAAATCCATATCCAACAATTGTTGGCACCTTAGTTGTCTCTCTAATAGTCTCGCTTGCCATGCTGATTATTAAAATATTTTTAATTAAAACAAGTCAACTATCCACGGGCATATTTAGGTTACCAATTCTTGGAGTCCCAGGAATATTCTTGGCTTGGTTTTTATCTGCCAATTCATTGAGAAATTTGGACGCTAAGCTGTTTGAAGCCATTACGCAAACGGCTATTACGCTGTTAGTAATGGTTTGTTTATATTTCGTAAGCAATTGGGTTTACAGGGGATTTGTAAAAAAATAAAAAATTAAGGGGTATAGGTAAAAAATCACCACCCTGAAACTGTAAGTACTGCATATAAATTTTTCGTAGCGCAGAAAATAACGCACGCAGAACCCATTTCGGGCTCAAATCATTCGTATAAGCGGCGTAATGCCCGAAGTGAATGTCAGTTGCTTAGAGTCCAGAAAATAGACGCTTGTAGAGCGCTTAATTGCGTCGTGGCTTTTCTGCCACGGATAAATATAAGATAACTAGAGAATTATTATTTTTTCGAAAGAACCGCTTTGATTTCAAAGACTTAGCATTTTGCCTATTTCGGTTGCCCAAACCAAACATAAGAAAACATACTGTAGTTGCTTATTTATTACATTAAGGAGCTACACATGTCACAAGCAAGAGTACTTAACCCAACAGAATTGCGTCGCGTTTTAGATTATGTTGCTACACGCAGGCACAGCTCACGAAACCGAGCCGCTTTGCTTTTAACGCACTACGCAGGTATGCGAGTAGGCGAAGTAGCCGCTTTGCGTATTAACAATGTCTTAAATGCTGACGGGACTATTAAAGAAGAAATTCGTCTAATGCCAACCCAAACTAAAGGCAGTTACGCTCGAACCGTTTATTTGAATGAAAGAATGAGGAAAGAGCTATCTTTGTATATTGGGCACCTAAACATTAAAGATATTACTAAGCCTCTTTTCTATACGCAAAAGCGAGAGGGCTTTAGTGCCAATACGCTGACTCAATACTTCTTCTTTCTATACCGCAAAGTTGGCTTGGAAGGCGCTAGTAGCCATAGCGGAAGGCGAACCTTCCTAACTGGGCTTGCTAATAAGGGCACAGCCATTCATATATTGAAGTCATTGGCGGGGCACAGAAATATTAGTACAACAGCCGCATATCTCTATTCAAGCCCAACTCAACTTAAGGCGGCGGTTGAACTTGTCTAGTCGTTTTAAACGACTTTTGTTGACGCAGGAAATTTACCCTGCGCAACATTCTTAATCATGTTTTCAGCATTCACGATATATCGCTTCACGCTTGCGCCCATCACATTTCTATAAACATGTCTTTCATTCATACTCATGCTCTCTGTAGTCATAGCAGATGGCACTAGACGCATATTCTGCCCAATCTTCCAATATGGCACTTTCGGAACCTGTCCTTTGTGCTTTAAGTACTCGTCATAAACAGCTAGAGTAGTTTCTAGATTTCTAATTGTGTAATTCTTAGCTAGCGGATACTTTGCCGAACTTTCCTCAAATGTCTTGTAATGACGGCCTCGTTTAGTTGTATGTCGTTTCTTTAATAAAGCATTAAATCTACTTTGTAAGTACCTCTTGCTAGAAGTAAGAGGCATCGCTACTACAAGAACCTTGTCACTAGTCCATGATTCATTCCATTGTGACTTATCAGTTAATTCCATTAGCACCATGTCACCACCTTCGGAAACATGCTTTTCAGAAAAGAGTTCAACGCCTTTTTCTTTCCACCACTTTTTAAAGTCATCCCCTCTTACATCCCCGAAGTCTTTATAAAGTTTTGCGAACTTCCCTTTCCCTCCATTCTCACAACACCTTAAGTAATCCTCGTTACGCCGCAGATATACCCACCACCAGTAATAAGGACTTCTAGTTTGTAGCGATAGTTTTGCTGGTTTGTTCTTAGTGCCAAAGTTTGGCGCATCAGCGAGAAATCTTACCTTCATTTTCTTAACTTTTAAATAACATTTTGTCTTTTAGTGTATCAGAAAATGTGCTGTGTAGCCTTAGTATCTATCTCATGGCAAGCGGTTAAATTTCTTAACAAGCGCCATGTAATTAACACATACACAAAGGAAATAAATTATGAATACATTAGTAAAGGCAGTAGAAACATCAGCAACTAACAATGTCGTTTCAAACGACGCAAAGCAAAATGGCTTTGATGCTAAGAAAACTTTGCTTGGATTGGTAAAAAAGCGTGAAGGCTGGGAAGTAGGGACTTATCGCAAAAGCAATCAAGAGCTTTATGAGCTTCTTGCCGAGTGCTTAGGATATTGTGGCGACTTAACTTTCGCTGAATCAAAAAGTAGAAATGAAGAATTGGTCGCCTACTACAAAGAAAATCAATACAAATATATGCCTGATACTCCTTTGGCTTCTCGAGTTGTAAAGGCTGTCTTTGGAATTAATGACAGGCGTCGTGTTAGCACTTATTCAATTGTTTTAAGACAAGCAATCAAAGAGCAAGTAACGCCTCTTAATTTGCCTGCTTGGATTGAGAGTAAAGGCGGGGTACAGGAAATCAAACTCGGACACAGCACAAGCTATATTAGCCCAAGCAATAAAGCAGAAATTGGCAAAAGCTACTTTGATGGAAAAGTAACAATTGGCAATGCCAAATCTGAACTACTTTCACATGTTGCTGACTCCGACAAGATGGGCACATCCTGTGTACTTTTAGCCGAACAAATGCCCGATGGAAGTTTTGATATCAAAGCAGTTATCAGAACATCTAGCGCATTGAATGCGGCATACATGGGGCTTTATGCGCAACAAAATGAAGCCATGGAAAAAGCAAAGGCTGAAGTTCAAGCCGCAAATGATGCCGACGGCGCTATTGCGAAACAAGCCTAATAACCAATCAGGGGCTACTTAACGGTAGCCCCAACTAGAAAGGAAATAAAAATGTTAATCAAAAAAGGGGGTGAGTATGAACCGCAAACACTTAACGACATCGTATTTGGAAACTACGAAAGCAAATGTCGTATTTACGATATTGTCACGAATTCCGAGCCACTACCTTCAAGCGGCAAATCAGGAGTTCTTTTGTACGGAGTTTATGGAACAGGCAAAACAACCTTGGCAAAAATGCTACCTGACGCAATTGAAAAAGGCAAAGTAGAAACTGATACAAATATGCCCGCAGAGTTCATTACTTGCCAACAGGGCTTTAATGGCGCTCTAGTAATGGATTTAATTTCGAAAATACTCGATAGAACTTCTATCAACAATAGCGGCATCCACTACATCATTATTGATGAAGTGGACATGTTAACCAAGCTCGCACAAGAGAGCCTTAAGTCAGCAATGAATACGAAAAGGGGGGTTTTTATTTTGACAACCAACAACCTTTCTCGACTTGATAAAGGAATGCTTGATAGATGTGTATTGGTAGATATGAATGCGGCTGGCGATGCGGAGTTATTGCCTTTCGCTAAAACCATAGCGAAAGAAATGTATGCCGATATCGCCGATGCTGAACTATTGCCAACAATTAAAGCGTCAAATGGTTCATTTAGAAACCTTAAACACAACATCGAAAGACTGGTACGGCGCAAGAATATGCCTAGTAACATTATTTTTTAATGCTATGCTAATTTATCAGCAACCATCGTAGGCGTTAACTTGGAGTAGTGCCGCTCAATCATAGCGGCACTATTTCCCATTTGCTTTGCCAGTGTATGAATATCAATCTTGTTTTCGATTAACTCTAATGTGGCGTAGGTATGTCGTAATGAATACAAGGTTCTTTGTTCGCCCTCAGCATTCACGCCTAAACCACTATCCCTCATTAGTCTTTTAAAAGCCCCATCTATGCGTTGCGGCTGATGCCCATCAGAAAATACAAATACCTTTTCTTTTGCTCTGCGCTCAAACAATCTTTCAAACGGAATATCGCAAACAGCCTTTTGTCGGGCATGTAATCGCTTAAGAACATCAACAGCCCTATGCTTGGCAATAAGCCATCTCCCACCTGTTTTACCATTCACCCATATACGCAAGTATTTCTTCTCGCCTTGTGTATGCCATTCGATATTGTTCCAACAAATATTGAGTGCTTCAGTTCCATGTCGCATTCCAGTTAATAGCAACATCTCTACATAGTCACGAAGTAATGGCCTTGTGAGGCGTTCTACTTCCAGCCTGCCCTCCAAACACCAAGACTCCATAAACTTTAATAGCGTATCAACCTCTTCTCGACTGAATGCCGGCCTTGTCTTGCTCTTCATCCCTCTAGTCGTTAATTTTGGAATTGATGCTCGTTCGCTCAACCAACCTTTATGAATTGCTACATTCTGTAACTTAGTCCAAGCACTAGCAAAGTTCATTAGTGTTGATGCTTTAGGTATTAGTTTCATTTGACGATTTCGCCAAATTTCAAATTCTGTAATGTCTGTATAAGTTAAATCCTCTAGTCTTTTATCTTGAAAGTAAGGGATGAAGTACCTTTCAATACAAGTGATGTAGCTGGCATACACGCTCTTACCTATACCCGCATCCAAATCACGACGCAATTCGTACAGAGTAACTCGTGCTATTTCTGTAAAGTTTGGCGCTTTTCGTGCGAGCCCTAACCGCTGGCGAAATCTGGCTTCGTCGTATGCTTCGCAGGCAATTTGAACAGCATTTTCAATACTTGCTTGTTTAGTTGAAAAACGCTCCCATTTATTTTGTCGTTTAAAACGACAATGCCAGTAAGGGCTATCGGGACGACGAAAGATGATTACTTCGCCATCACGCAGAGGAATAAGGCTTGGCGGTAGGTAACTTAGATTTTGTAATTCAGATTGAGAGTCGTGAGGCGAGGAGATTAGGTCGTAGGTTTTTAATTGCTTTGTAAACCTAGTCACGAACTTGCTGTAAAGGTTTTGAACTCATACAGCAAGTTTATTTTCAAAAATTAGGGTTGGGCAACCAGGGCTGAGGATGTCTGAATCTACCTCTAGACTGTCGTTTAGGCAATAAAAAACCACCTTAAGTTTTCACCCAAAGTGGTTAAGCCCGTAGGAGCGGGTAGCCGAAATAATTATTTTTTTCTTAAAAAGACTGGAATAAACACATCATCGTTTTTAGCGTTTGTTGTTGATATTCCGTGATACTGTTTCTCTAGGCCGCCTAACTCAATATCTAATGCTTTGGCATATAACTCAGCATTATTTAATGTGCTATCAAGTGCCTGCCTAAAACCTAATAATTCCCCATTTTCAATGCGTACTAATTCAGAAATACTCATTCCACACAATCCAGCAACGGCAGGCAAAGTGAGTCCACGGGCTTCGCGTTCACTGCGAAGACGCCTACCAATTTGCTTAAAGGTTTGTATTTCTGCTAAGTTCATAGAAACTATCAAATTAAGCATCTATGTTCCGCCCAAATCAATTGCGCGTCTATTCTCTATTGGGTGAATATACTGAAGAGGCACTTATTTGGATATGCGCCTATTTCTCATAAAATATGTCTTATGAATTACTTTACTGTTCAATCATTATTTTTACTTTATAGCGCTATTAGTTTTTTTTCCGCCCTAATGATTGGGGCTATATTTTGGAAAAGAAATGATTCCTCAGCAAAGCTTTGGATTTGCGCATGTATTTTGTCTTCGATTGCAACTTTTGTTACGGTTCATCGCAGTGACATACCGTTAGTTTTTAGCTATAGCCTGATGGTTGCTTTTGAAGCCGCTTCAGTATTGATAATGGGCAACTCCCTTCAACGACTTGGAAGCAATCCCCCATTGCGGATAAGTCTTACAACTGTAGCGATTCCAACATTACTCTTTTTAGTCGTTGAGACAGCAATATCTTTAAATAATGACAATCTGACTCCACAAATATCGGCCGTTGCCACAACTATTTTCGGGATTGGTAATGTCATTGCACTTTACCAGACGCAGATTGTAAAAAAACAATTTAAAAATACGCTCTTTTTTAACTTTATTCTTGCGTGTTTTTTAGCGTTAGCGATTATCTATCTAGTGCGTGCGCTTAACGTCTTTACTGGACTCACAGGAAGTGTTTTTGATTCCAAAACTTATAATCTCATCATTTGGCTTTTAATTATTCTCTTTGCGACGATCCGAAATCTCGCCTACATCGTATTGCGACTTCATTTAGGTTTTGTAGAGCATAGCCGACTCAACAATATGAATATTCAGCTCTCCAATATGTTAGATGAGCGAAATAAGATGATTCTATCTCTTGAAAAGTTAAATAAATCTGCGACTGTAAATGCGGTGGCCTCCACGATTGCACACGAGATCAACCAACCTCTTGGGGCGACCAAATTGAATGCGCAGTTTGCAGAAATGAAATTAAATTCTGATCCAACCAACACAACGATTTTAAAAGAGATTATTCAAAGCATTCTTGATGACACTAATCGCGCAAGCACAATTATTAAAAACATTTCAAAATTTAAATCCAATAAAGTAAATGAAATTTCAGAGGTGAATCTACTAGAATCTTTTAATGAAGTTTTTGAGATTTCTAAAGCAAAAATAAGAGACTCAAAAATATCTTTCGATATATACTGCTCGCCTGAATTAAAAATCAACATCAACATAGGTGAATGGCAACAGATACTAATTAATATCATCAACAACGCAATTGAGGCAGTTAATGAATTAGATGGGAAAACAAAGGAAATCAAAATTTCTGTCGAAAACAAAGGCGCCAAGATTAAAATTACTATTGATGACAGCGGCCCTGGGGTTCCGGTTGGACAAGAAACTAAAATTTTTGATTTGATGGTGACTAATAAAAAGACTGGAACAGGAATTGGTCTTTGGCTGACTAAAAATATCATCGAAAAATATGCTGGCGAAATTTTCGCAACTAATAGAGCGGGTGGCGGGGCTCGCTTCACAATCACACTACCGACTTTATAAATGTCGTTTTAAATGACATTGACTGACACAGGGATGTGAAATGGTTGAGCCGATTAAACAGGATTAACTATCCCCACCCTCAGGATTAAGTACTCTTAACTACTCTAGACACTTTTACACACGGTAGTAGCAAATCCCACACATGAAAAAACCACCCGAAGGTGGTTTATAGAATCTTGGTGGCCCGGGGCGGAATCGACCAGGGCCGAGGATGTCTAATCCAATCTCTAAATCTCTAATCTTCTAAAAGCCTTTTTTAAGCCTAA
>JACCDW012095138.1_pt1 | contig 11739 bp, 13 predicted proteins | sample 7449781 | NCBI WGS metagenome assembly JACCDW01 (sample SAMN15323449, study PRJNA562643) | freshwater metagenome | isolation source: river surface water | place: USA:Blue River Watershed | collected 2017-08-18
AATGGTGTGATTGGTACATCTGGTCAAGTGCTAGCATCCAACGGCACATCCGTGTATTGGACCGATGCTGGTGGTTCTGGTACAGTAACATCTGTATCTTCTGGTAATGGTTTAACTGGTGGACCAATTACATCATCTGGCACACTCTCAGTGCAAGCAGGTACCGGTGTTACCGTTAATTCTTCTGGTGTTCATATTGGTCAAGATGTAGGTACCACTGCTGGTGTTACTTTTGGATCTCTATCTGTTACCGGTAATGCAGCTCTCGGTGATTCTGGTTCTGATATAGTTTCTCTAAATGGCGCTGTAAATACTAGTATCATGCCTTCAGCCAATGTTACCTATAACATCGGTAACAACACAATGCGTTGGGCAGAAATTCACACATCAAACCTACACGCGGTTGGTGGTTACTTTGATGGCAGTGTTCAAATTTCTGGTAATCTTTCCGTACTTGGTACAACTACTACAGTAAGTGCTAACAACCTCATTGTTGATGACTCGCTCATTCAGTTAGCTGCAAACAATATAACTTCTGATCTATTAGATATTGGTTTCTTTGGTAGTTATAATGTCAATAACGGTGCGCATGAACACGCCGGTTTGTTTCGTGATGCATCAGAAGATGTATTTAAGTTATTTAAAGGTCTTCAAGACTCTCCCACAAATGTAGTAAACACTAATGGTACTGGTTATACTACTGCTACGCTATTAGCATACCTATCTTCAGGTGCACTATCAACAAACGCTACACACTTAACAATAACAGCTAACTCAACAGTTAATGTAGCCATAGTCGCTAATACATTAACTTTAGCTACAGCATTAGTTGGAACTGGTGGTGGTACCGGCAAGTCTACTATGACCAATAATGCTATATTAGTCGGTAATAGTACTAACGGCTTTAATGAGCTAGTCTTAGGAACAAATGGATATGTGCTGCAATCCAATGGCACAGCTTTAGTCTATGACACATTAGATGGTGGTACATTCTAAAAAAGGAACTTATATTATGAATGAAAATGTGACTGATAGTGATGTCTTTATTAATACTTACATAAAAAAGCAAGAAGATTTTACTGTAAAGTTGATGAGAGAAAGACTGGAGCTCGAAACAAAGCTCCAGTTAGTTCAGACGGCGCTGATAGAAAAAATCAATGAAAAGAATAATGTTGATGAGCTACTTAAACAATCTGTTAACGGTGTTCAGACTCTGACGATTGAACGCGATAATCTAAAGAAAGATATTGAATCTATAACAGAGAGATCAGATGCTTTCAGAAATAAGTGTGAACAACTTACTAATTCACTAGTAGAAGAACAAAATAAGACTCGTGAATTAAGCAGAGTAAAAAATGATTATGACACACTAAAGAATAACTATGATTTGGTCAAGAATTCACATGAGACTTTGCAATCTAAGTTAGATGAATTGCAAGCTGAAAAAATAATCAAGAAAAAAAGACTTGATAAGGAAAATATTAATTAACTATGGCTAACACTAGGTTTCAACACAAAAGAAGTACTGTAAGTGGTGTATCCCCCACTACTTCTGACATAGCTACGGCTGAATTAGCCATCAATGTGGCTGATAGAAAGTTATTTACTTCTAACGGAACAAGTGTATTTGAACTGGGTTCTAACTTAGTTAATTTATCAGTAACCGGCAATGCTAATATTAAAGCTATCATAGCAAATGGTAGTTTAGGAACAGCTAATCAAATTTTAACTAGTAACGGTTCAGCCATTTATTGGTCAACAAGCACCAGTAGTGGTTTTAGCAATGGTCAGTCTATATCTGTAAATAATTTTGTAATTACTGGTGCTTTTACTGCTAATAATAGCAACGGTACTTCAGGCCAAGTATTAACTTCTAATGGAACCGGTGTATACTGGTCCACTTCATCAGGCGGCACAACTATCAATAAAGTTGTAGCCATGACTATTTTATTCGGGAGATAATAGATGGCTGCACCAAACATAGTCAATGTAGCTAATATTGTAGGAAAAACAGCTGTAGCAAACGTCTCAACTACTGCAGCAAATGTCGTTGAGAATTCTGCTGCTAGTGGTACTGTATTGAAAATTAATACTCTTTTGATTTCAAATATTGATGGTACTAGCGCAGCAGAAATAACTACTTCTTTATTTAGAAGTTCAGTAGCTTATCCTATAGCTTCTACAATTTCTGTTCCAGCTGATGCTACTCTAGTTGTTCTTTCAAAAGATACATCAATGTATTTAGAAGAAGGTGATGCTATAAGATGTTCGGCATCAGCAAACGGTGACTTAGTAGCAATATGCAGCTATGAGATTATAAGTTAGGATTGAAACATTGAGTTCTAATTTTTTTAATGGTGGTATAATAGGTAAATCTAATAATCCAACATCTAATGTAGCTAGTGGTGTTTGGTCATTAATAATACAATTTTTAAGTCAATCAGCTAATTCTTGGCCTATATTAAAAACTAATTTTAATGTAGAATATCTTGTTGTTGCTGGTGGTGGTGCTGGTGGTCATGGTGGAGGTGGTGCAGGAGGTTATAGAAGTTCAGTCTCTGGTGAATCGTCTGGTGGTGGTGCATCTGCTGAAGCTCCACTGTCCGTTTCACCTGGTGCAAGTTATACTGTAACGATTGGCGCTGGTGGAACTGGTGGTTTTATAGGTACAGCTGGCAGTAACTCAGTATTTTCGACTGTAACATCAGTGGGTGGTGGACGAGGTTCTGGTTACAATGCTGGTACATTTTATGCAGCTAGTGTTGGTGGATCGGGCGGTGGCGGTGCGCGAAATCCTGGTTTAACAACTGGTGCTGCTGGTACAACTAATCAAGGTAAAGCCGGTGGGACAGGGGGTACACAAGCAGGCGGCGGTGGTGGTGCAAGTGATGCCGGTGAAGCTGGTGCAACAGATGGGTTTTATGATGGCGGTGATGGTGGTAATGGCTTAAGTTCAAGTATAACTGGTAGTGCTGTAACTCGTGGCGGTGGTGGTGGGGGATATGGCTCCAGCTATGCTGGTACAGGAGGCACGGGCGGGGGAGGTACTGCTGGTACATCTTTTAATGGCACAAGTGGAACGGTTAATACTGGTGGTGGTGGTGGTGGTGCTGACGTGACAGGAGATGGTGGCAGTATTAGAAATGGCGGAAATGGTGGTTCAGGTATAGTTATCTTGAGGTACCCATCTTCTTATACTATCACGGTAGGTGCTGGTTTGACTAGTTCAACATCAACAGTAGGGGCTAATAAAGTTACAACAATAACAGCTGGAACAGGAACAGTTTCTTGGAGTTAATAACATGGCGCATTATGCTTTTTTAGGTGAAAACAATATTGTTACTCATGTAATAGTTGGTAAAGATGAAGGTGAAGATGGCATAGACTGGGAAAAGTTTTATGGTGCTGTTCGTACTTCATACAATACATTAGGTGGAATTTATTATGATCCTGTAACAAGAGAACCAGCACAAGATCAAAGTAAAGCATTTAGAAAAAACTATGCTGGTATAGGTTACAGTTATGATCTTGCAAGAGATGCTTTTATCCCGCCAAAACCATTTGATTCTTGGATACTAGATGAATTTTCTTGTATGTGGAATCCGCCCATAGATTATCCTAGTGATGGTGATAAATATACATGGAATGAAAACTCATTGCAATGGGTATTAATCAATAACGGAGAAACTTAAATGGCTGATAATGTTCCTATGTATTTCTTAGTTCAAGACGGTTCAGTTGTGTTTGGACCAAGAAGATATTACAAGCCAGCGTTTGTTCGGTTTGCTCAAGTGAATGAATTAGAAGCTGAGTTTCCAGACACAATATCTGAGCTCATGATTAATGTCGGTGATAAGCTTGTACTGGTTCATGAGTCAAAACTAAATGAACAAATTTATGAAGAATCAACTTCAGATACTGAGGTTGAGATAGCTGCAGTCATAGAAGCAGCTCTAGAATCAGATGAATCAGTAGTAACAAAGACTACTGCAAAAAAGAGAAAATAATATGGCTTTACCAACTTCAAGAGCTACTTTCAAAGAGTATTGCTTAAGAGCTCTTGGAAAGCCAGTTATAGAAATCAATGTGGACGATGACCAAGTTGATGATCGTATTGATGAAGCTCTAAAAACATATTGGGACTATCACTTTGATGGTACTGAAAAGATCTATTATAAGTATCAGGTAACAGATCAAACTAAAATTGATCGTTATGTGCCTATGCCACAGAATGTTATTGGTGTAATTAATTTATTTCCTGTTGGTCAAGCACTTAACACAAATAATCTATTCAATATCCGTTATCAAATTGCATTAAATGATCTTTATACACTAACATCTGTATCAATGGTGCCTTACTATATGGCACTGACCCATGTTCAATTTCTAGAACAATTCCTAGTAGGTCAACAACCTATTCGTTATAATAGACACATGAATCGTCTATATATTGATATGGATTGGAATATTCTAAATTCTGGCGATTATATTATTGCTGAAGCATATCAAATAGTTGATCCTGATGTTTATACAGATGCATGGTCAGATCGTTGGTTATTACGTTATGCAACATGCCTAGTTAAACAACAATGGGGAACAAATCTAAAGAAATTTGGATCCATGCAATTGCCCGGTGGTTTGACTTTTAATGGTCAACAAATCTATGACGAAGCAACTCAAGAACGAGATAAGCTGGAACAGGAAATGATTACAAGTTTCAGTTTACCAGTAACCGATTTTATAGGATAGTTACAATTTGTAACACAGTAAAGATACAAACACATGTATGGTAGCAGTAATTTTTATTTCAATAATTTTGCTTCCTCTGGGGAGCAAAATCTGCTGCATGATCTCATTATTGAATCAATTTCAATTTATGGGCAAGATGTAATTTACATTCCAAGAAGATTGACTAACTTTGATCAGTTACTAACTGAGGATGATTCTTCAGTATATGATCAAGCTATACAAGTTGTTATGTACATAGAGTCAGTCGATGGTTTCACTGGTGATGGTAACTTCATGTCTAAATTTGGACTACAAATAAGAGACCAAGTAACTTTTGTAGTCTCACAACGTGTTTTTTCTGATATAGTTGGTGTTGCAACAAATCAACTTAGACCAAATGAAGGTGATTTGATTTACTTCCCATTGAATCAAAAGTGTTTTAAAGTGATGTATGTCGATAAGTTTTCAATGTTTTATCCACTTGGAACACTTCCAACATGGAAATTTACATGTGAACTGTTTGAATATTCTAATGAAATCTTTAATACTGGCATAGGTGAAATTGATAAGTTACAAGTACAATATTCTACTGATGTGCTTGATTATGCTCTAATGGATGAGAATGGAGATTATCTAATTAATGAAGATAGCGATTATCTAGTATCAGAAAAATTCAATCTATCGACTGTAAATCCGGCAGCAGATAATGATGCAATTCAATATGGTACTGATAATTTCGGCATAGGATCAGATGATTTTATTTCTTTTGAGGAGAAGAACCCATTTGCTGAGGATAATTACTAATGTTTAAGCCTTTCTACTTCAGCCTTATAAGAAAATATATTATATGTTTTGGCACTCTATTCAATAACATCTACATCACTAGGACAGATAAGACTGGTAAAGTAAAAGACTTGATTCGTGTGCCCATCACTTACGGACCACGTGACAAGGCTCTTGCAAGAGTAGTAGAAGATCCAAATATTGATTTACCTACTGCTGTATATCCATTACCAATGATGTCTTTCGAGATGACTAACTTCAGTTACGACACGTCTAGAAAGATGCAGACCGTGAATCGTGTGTCAGTCAATGATACTGATACAAACAAAAAGAAGTATCAGTATATGCCGGTACCCTATAATATTGGGTTTCAGTTGAGTGTTCTGGTCAAAAACGCAGAAGACGGTACAAAGATTGTTGAGCAAATACTGCCATACTTTACGCCTGATTGGACAGTGACCGCTAACATTATTCCTGAGATGAACATAAAACAAGACATCCCAATAGTTTTAGAAAGAGTTAATTTAGAAGACGTATATGATGGTCAGTATGCTAATAGAAGATCAATGGTATGGACTTTAGACTTCACGCTCAAAGGTTATCTTTATGGACCAGTGAAGACTGCTAAAGTTATCAAGTACGCTAACACTCAGTTCTATATCCCACCATCTGATGCTACTTCTATTAGAGATGTTGATTCTGAAGACGTCAGAATACATATTCAACCAGGTCTAACTGCTAACGGTCAACCAACTTCAAATGCTAGTCTATCGATAGCGGTGAATGAGATACTCGCAACTGATGACTACGGATTTGTTATAAACATTACAGAAGAGTGACATGACTGACGATGATGACGATCCAATCAACAAGTCTCTAAACCTAGCTCCAATGACTAGGTTTGATGACGTCGTCACAACTCTCGTGGTTAATGCTTTGAATGACTCGGCTAAAGAAGACTTTACTTATGCTAGATCAAACATACGTGACGTCATAGACACTGCAGCTGGTGCCATAGATACACTATCTACTTTAGCATCTCAGTCACAAAATTCTAGAGACTTTGAAGCATTATCTAAGCTCATGGATACAGTCATTAATGCTTCAGAGAAATTATTGAAACTACAAAAATCAATTAGAGAAATTGATAAAGCAGATGAACCAAACAACCCTGATATACCTCAACAGGTGACTAACAATTTGTTTGTCGGTAGTACAGCAGAGTTAAGTAAGATCATAAGTGACTTGAAGAGTCAGTAATCATACACCATTATTTTTTGGTCAATACCTATTATATACAATCAGGATTAAATGTCAATACTTAAACCACAAGTAGAATTTGAAAACTTTAAGAGTTACAACGGTAATCCGTTATTAAAACGTAGTTCTGTTAATATAAAATGGACACCTGACATCATAGCTGAGTATGTCAAGTGTTCACAAGATCCGATATACTTCTGTCGCACGTATATGAAAATCGTGAACGTCGACCGTGGCTTGATACCATTTGAACTCTATGACTATCAAGTAGATATGATGAATGCGATGGTAAACGAGAATCGTGTCATCATAACTACTTCACGCCAGGCTGGTAAGTCCACTACCACATGTGCTTTCATTTTATGGTACGTGTTATTCAGTGAAAGCAAGACTGTAGCTTTGCTAGCTAACAAAGGTGAAACAGCCCGAGAAATCTTGGGCAAGATTCAGTTAGCATACCAGCATCTACCAAAGTGGCTGCAACAGGGTGTGGTCGAATGGAACAAGGGTTCATTTGAGCTAGAAAACGGTTCAAGAGTCATAGCTGCAGCTACTTCTTCAGACTCCATCCGTGGTTACTCGATCAATCTATTATTTATTGATGAAGCAGCATTCGTTGAGAACTTTGATGTATTCTTTACTTCTACTTACCCGACCATTTCATCTGGTGAAACTACAAAAGTCATCCTTGTTAGTACACCAAAAGGTCTGAACCATCATTACCACATATGGACTAATGCTGTGTCTGGTAGAAATGGTTACAAACCTATCATGGTCAGATGGGCACAGGTACCAGGCAGAAACGAAAAGTGGAAGCAAGACACACTTGCCTCACTCAACTTTGATATGGAGAAATTTAATCAAGAGTATGAGTGTGAGTTTCTTGGCAGCTCGGGTACACTGATAGCAGGTTGGAGATTAAAGCAACTAGAAGCTACTATACCTATCCATACAAATAATGGATTGTCCGTATTTGAACACCCAGTCAATGGTCACGTATACATCTGTGTGGCTGACGTCTCACGTGGTAAGGGCTTAGACCACTCAGCTTTTAGTATTATAGACGTGACAACAATGCCATACAAACAAGTGTGTACTTACAGAAATAACTTCATCACACCGATAGATTACGCAGAGATCATATATCGTATAGCTAAGTCATACAATAGAGCTGCTGTACTAGTAGAAATTAATGATATAGGAGAGCAGATCTCTACATCCCTGCAGTTTGATTTTGAGTATGATAACTTGTTGTACACAGAACATGCAGGGCGTGGTGGCAAAAAGATTTCAGCGGGATTTGGTCCAAACGCAGACAAAGGTATTAGGACTACAAAGACAGTAAAGTCAGTAGGATGTTCTATATTAAAGTTACTTATTGAGCAAAGTCAAATAGTTATAAACGATAAGTACACGATCTCTGAATTGTCTACATTTTCAAAGAAAGGTGTTTCTTACGAGGCGGAACCAGGTAACAATGATGACATGGTCATGGGACTAGTCTTGTTTTCTTGGCTCAGTGATCAAGCTTACTTTAAAGACTTGACTGACATAAACACTCTAGCTAGACTAAGAGACAAGTCAGAGGATGACATAGAAAATGAATTACTTCCATTTGGATTCATAGATGATGGTAGAGACGATGATGATATCATTGATATGAGTAATCCTCCTAGGTCTTGGATGTTTAGTTCAGACGAACGGTTTTAATAAATACTATAATAGATTTGATCGCATTTGTCATGATTCTCACCGTGATGGTCAAGAGTGTTTAATTTATAAATACACCGAGCAAATTCCCGCAATCTCTTGAAAGGAGAAAATCATGGCGATACTAGTAAGTCCCGGTGTGAACGTTTCTGAAGTTGACTTAACCACAGTCGTCCCAGGCGTTTCCACATCAGTAGGTGCTTTTGCCGGCATCTTTCGTTGGGGTCCAGTTGGTGAAAGAATTCTTGTCGATAACGAAAATACATTAGTAGCTCGTTTCGGTAAGCCAACATCACTTAACCCCGAAACATTCTTGACAGCAGCTAGCTACCTTAGCTATGCTTCTGCTCTATTTGTTGTTCGTGCAGCTAACACAACTACCGGTGATGCTAATTCAGCTCTGAATGCTATTGCTAATACAGCTTCAGCAAACGTAGCTAACTGTGTAGTAAAGAATCAAACAGATTATGATGCACGTGCAAGTTTTGAATCTGGTGCTCTATACGTCGCTAAGTATCCTGGTGACCTAGGTAACTCACTTCGCGTATCAGTCTGTGATTCTGCAAATGCTTTTACTTCTACACTTGACTTAGCTGGTGCAGAAAGCAGCAACAATATCACTGGTTCTTTCAGCATTACAATTGGTTCAAACTCTGCTACTCTATCATTTGATTCAGACAATGCTGATGATGCTGCAAACACTTACGCTAATACTATTGCAGCATCTCTTTCTGTTGGTGATGCAATAAAGGTTGGTAACTCTTCTATTGGCACACAATACCTCACTATCTCTGCTATCGGTACACCAAGCGTATCATCAAATCTAGCCTCTTTCACTGTTTCATTCCTTGACAAGTACACATTAGCTACTGATTATGTTGCTAACACTACTGTTAATGGCAACAATACAGTGGTTGGTGTGACTCGTTACTGGGAACATCATGGCTTAGTTTCCGGCGCTCCTACTACTTCTCAGTACGTGGCTGCTTCTGGTAACTCAGCTGCTGTTGATACTCTACACGTAGTAGTGACTGACCAAGACGGTAAGTTCACTGGTGTTCCAGGACAAGTACTAGAAGTTTATCAGGGTCTATCTCGCGCTACAGACGCTAAGAACTCTGATGGTTCTACTAACTATTACAAGAGCGTGATCAATAATCGTTCACAATACGTCTGGTGGGCAAATGATCGCACCGGTGCAGTATCTAATACAGCCACTAACGTGGTTACATCTTCTAATGCTAAGCCAACTAGACTAGACTTTGCTGGTGGACAAGACGGTTACTCAGAGAGCTCAGCAACTCTCGGTGTATTAGCTTCTGCTTATGACCTATATAAGTCTGCGGAAGCTGTAAACATCGGTCTAATTATTACCGGTAAGCCAATCGGTGGTTCTACCACTGTAAATGGTCAAACAGTTTCTAAGTTCCAACTTGCTAACTATGTAATTGATAACATTGCTAGTGTTCGTAAAGACTGCATTGTATTTGTATCTCCAGATGATGGTGTTGTTACTTCTAACCCAGGTTCAGAAGCTCAGTCTATCGTTAACTGGCGTGGTGCTGTAACTGATACCACATATGCTGTAATTGACTCTGGTTATAAGTACATGTATGATCGTTACAATGACGTGTATCGTTATGTCCCACTAAATGGTGACATTGCTGGTCTATGTGCTCGTACCGATCAAACAAATGATGCTTGGTGGTCTCCAGCTGGTCTAACACGCGGTCAGATCAAGAACGTTGTAAAGCTTCGTTTCAATCCTAACCAAGCTGAACGTGATCTTATCTACACCAATGCTATCAACCCAGTGGTTTCATTCACCGGTCAAGGTACATTCCTCTATGGTGACAGAACTGCTACTTCTAAGCCATCTGCTTTCGACCGTATTAACGTCCGCAGACTCTTTATTGTTCTTGAAAAAGCTATCGCTGACGTTGCAAAGACTACACTGTTCGAGTTCAACGATGACTTTACAAGAACTCAGTTCAGAAACATCATCAACCCATACCTGCGTGAAGTTCAGGGTCGCAGAGGCATCACAGACTTCCTAGTCGTGTGTGACGCTACCAACAATACTCCTGAAGTTATTGATCGTAACGAGTTCCGTGGTGATATCTATATCAAGCCAAACCGCTCCATCAACTTCATCCAGTTGAATTTCGTTGCGGTTCGTAGCGGTGTAGAGTTCAATACGGTCATTGGTCGATAAATAGAATAAATTATAACAAGGAGTTATAAGAAATGGCTTTTAATATTAATAATTTTAAAACAGAAGGTTTACGTTTTGGAGGGGCTCGCCCCTCCCTATTTGAGGTACGAGTAGGATTGCCTAATTTAGAATTTCCAGATGAAAATTCTATTCAAAAATTTGTTTTTACTTGTCGAGCTTCTTCAATTCCAGCATCTTCAATTGCTCCAGTTGAAGTACCTTATTTTGGAAGAAAAATTAAACTAGCAGGTGATAGAACATTTGCTGATTGGTCTGTTACAGTAATGAATGATGAAGATTATGGTGTTAGAAGAATATTTGAACAATGGTCTTCTAATATTAACACACATGAAACAAACTTGAAACGCCAAGTTAATAACATTTATAAAAGTGTGAATAGTGAGGTGATTCAATATGGTAAATCAGGTGACCCAATTGCAAATTATATCTTTGTTGGTTTATTTCCATTAGAAATTTCTGCGATGGAATTAGATTGGGATTCAACAAACTCTATTCAAACATTTAATGTTACATTTGCTTATGATTACTATATTAGTCCCGCCGCAGATTTTAATGAAAGCGCTGGCTATCTTTCCAATGTAGCACCTCGATAAGTATAACATTAGTTATATTTAAAGAAAGTAATTACATATCATGAGATTATTTGGTTTTGAGTTTGTTCGAAAGACGGAACCTGAGGTAGCACCATCATTTGCTGTAAGAGAGCAAGATGATGGTGCTGTCATGGTTGCTGCCGGCGGTGCTTTTGGGACTTACGTAGATCTAGACGGCACTGTTCGAACAGAAGCAGAACTGGTGACAAAGTATCGTGAAATGTCACTTCAACCCGAGATCGACTCCGCTATCGATGAGATAGTTAACGAGTCGATCTCGATTGATGAAGACATCATAGTGTCAGTGATACTCGATAACTTAGACGTTACTGAAAAAGTAAAAAAAGCTATTCGTGAAGAATTCCTCAACGTACTAAACATTCTAAATTTTCAAAAAAGAGCTTACGAGATCTATAGGCGTTGGTACAT
>JACCDW011507707.1_pt1 | contig 11737 bp, 14 predicted proteins | sample 7449781 | NCBI WGS metagenome assembly JACCDW01 (sample SAMN15323449, study PRJNA562643) | freshwater metagenome | isolation source: river surface water | place: USA:Blue River Watershed | collected 2017-08-18
ACATTCTCTCTTTTGTTAATAGGAACGTCAACATCAATATCTGGCATGCTTACTCTATCTTTGGTATTTCGTCCAGAATTATAGAATCTGTCAAATATTAGCTCATATTTTAGAGGATCTATTCCTGTTATACCAATCAAATATGACACTAAGCATCCAGCCGCCGATCCTCGTCCGGGTCCGGGTAGCCAGTTATTACTCTTTACGAAATTCACAATATCTTGTACTATTAAAAAGTAACTACTAAGACCTGCGCCTTGTAGGATGTCTAATTCATACTTAATTCTATCAACATAATTCTGTTGACTCTCTTTCGGGATATGATCCTGTATCTTATCCCTCCATCCGTTTCGACACAGTTGTCTCAAATATTCGTCTGGAGAATCGCATCCGAATGGAGGTAGTCGTGGTCTACTAGATATATCATAGTTTTCACACATATCCGCAATCATTTGAGTATTCGCTATTTCTTCATCAGTATGAAGATCAGCCATCTCTTCCTGTGATAAAATATGATAATTATCAGAAGTAAAGAAACAACCCATAGGAATAGGAGAGCCGCTATTCATTTTGCGACTAATTTCCGGCATTGTTGTCTTAAGATTATTACATAGCAAGATTCTTTGATCCGACGCATCCTCTTTTCTGGCATAATGAGCGTCAGGGGTACAAACGATTGTTGTGTTTGTAAGTTTAGCAAGTGCTCGTATAATATCGGTCAATTGTTTTTGTATAGGCGTATTATGCTGATCCATCAACTGTGCTTCTAGCACAAAGTTCGTTGGCCCAAATATATCCTTAAGTTTACCTATAAGATTTGATCCGACAGATTTCCAATCGGGAATAATTTGGTCGTTTTCTATGAGTTGATCCGCTATTAGCGATCCTAGATGGCCGCACATTCCGATCATATTTCCATCACAGAACGATGCCAGAGCCTCCAGCGTGAGTCTGGGCTTATGATAATAAAAGTCCGGTCTGTTGGACTCTGAAACTAAACGGATGAGGTTTTGCCACCCCTTGAAATTTTTGGCCAACACTATAAAATGCGTCAATTCCTTATTGGCCTTTTCCTTGATTTGCATATCATTATCGCATAGATATAGCTCACAACCAAGTATGGGCTTAATACCGGCAGACTTCATCTCTTTATGAAATTTAACTGCTCCCGCTATATTGCCGTGATCGGTTAATGCACAAGCACCAGCCCTAATCTCAGCACACCTCTCAGCAATCTGAAATGGCTTACTAAGACCATCCAACAAAGAATACATCGAGTGACAATGCAAAGGTATATAATTGTTCATTCTGCGCTACCCGGAGCCTTATACTTTCCAAAAGAATGATTTTGAGCCTTGTATTCCGAAACAACGCTCTTCATGCCCTTAATCTCAATATCGTGCTTAATCTGTTCACACTTTGTCATAAAAGTGTCTTTAGAACAAGACTGAGAGTCTCTATATTCTATAATTGGTAAAATTTTACTATCTCCATTAAATGTTGTTTTTCCAAAATGACATAATTTGCTGCACATCCATGTTTTGTTAAGTCTCGGTTGTCTTGTTTGTTTTATAACCTCAAATTTCTTTTGCAACATACTTTCTGTTCTGGACAAATCAGACTTATCAAAAAGTATTGAGAAAGGACCGCCGTCATTAATAAAATATATTGTTACCATCACATGATCATATTGAGGATATAATTGACTGATGGCATAATGATAAATCATTAATTGAGGATCATTTTGTAATTTTTCCTGAGTTTTTTCTTGTCCAGTAGCCCAATCCAAGCGTCTTCCAGTTTTCCAGTCCACGATCTCTAGAGTATTGTCGTTGACCTTGGTGATTAAGTCAATAGTGCCTTTTAGGGCAAGGTGGCCTTCTAGTTTACCCTCATCAGTATCATAACTATATTTGGCCCACGGTTTTTCTATGGTAATGTCGAAATGCTGTTCGGGACATACTATTTCTCTATTTCTAGGATCAAATGCTCCGTTGTGGTATTCAATAGCTTTGTATACCCACGCATGACAATCCTTGTAATCCTTGACGCTCCATTCGTGATGATTAAAACTAGATGTATAAAAATCATAAGTTTTTTTGATTAAGGAATCAAGCTTATAATTTTTCACACTTACTTTGCCAACAATATCATCATCAAAAGAGGATACTCCATTCTGTTCGCTTTGCTTAATAATAGCGAGTAGTTCTAGAACCTTATGACATATGGTTCCTTTGTCAGCTTTTTTGTTTGACGGTCCTCGTAGTCCAAGAACATATTCGATAAAATATTGCTGCTCGCACATATTATGTGCGTTGAATGAACTACTTCTAAAATATGTAATTATAATTGTAGTATTCCTTTATTAGTTAAGAAAGTTTCGATAGATTGGTTTTTTTCAGAAGTTGTCATGAGTCTATTATCTATAATACAACTAAATTTTGTCCAATCATATTTATTCATATCTAATGCGCTCTCGCTATTAGTTTGTGATTTAAATGGATCTAGTGTTAGTCTTATAACTAGACCATTTTTATCCAATATCGCGTCTGATTCATTAGGAAATCTACAATCCGCTATAATAGCAACCGAAGGATTTTCTTCTTTAATTTTTCTCATTGTTGCATCGACCCAAACGCTGTTATTGAGTCTACGAAATATATCTGTGCCTATAATTTCCATAACTTCTCTTGCGGTCATATAATCTAGAGGATCTATAAGCTTAGTGCCATAACTATAAGATTTATCGTTAAGTCCTGGTAGATTTTTCCATTGTATGCTTGTTAGTGTATTCTTGTCGTCATCACTGCCATAACACTGGTCGTATGTTAATCCTAGCATATTCATACATATATCTTTTTTTAAAGGATCAGCAAAACTATATATTTTTGAACTAATACCGTATTCAGTTAAAAAACTATGCGTATAATCTGATCCTGTGCTTTTGCCAGATTGTTTTCTTCCGGAAAAGGCTATTATTTTTGTCATAAAAATCTCGTTAATTGTGGTTTAATAATACTATTTACTTCCTCAATGGTCATTTCGGCAACATCTGCCTTATCTATAACAACCCTATTAACCTTGTATGTGTTTTTGCACTTTTCTAGGATAGCTTGTGCGGCTTTATCACCGGCTTCATCGTTATCTGTTAATACGGCTATGTTCATGGCTCCGGAACCATCTAATAATATCTTTTGTCTATCGCTAAGAGAAGATCCGAACATTGCTACAGCATTGTGTATGCCAGATTCTTCTAGTCTCCATACATTTCCGGGGCTTTCAACAAGTACTACCTGAGTAGAATCTAATATGTGTGTCTTAGCAAACCAGAAATTATAAAGATGATTCTGGCTTTTAAATTGCGCATTGTGTTTCCATTTCGGATACTTCCATCTGTCATGTACAGACGGACACTCTGATGACTGATCATGGTAGTATGAGCAATTATCGCACTTATCAAAAATGCTTCTACCTGAACATCCTACTAGATACTTATAGTCATTATCATAGATCGGAACTACCGCTCTATTATACATCTCCTTACCCGGAGTAGAGCATAGACCCACATCGTACTTATCTAATATACCTTTATTAAATCCTCTAGCGATGAAATACTCACAAGGTATGGTTAATGATGCTCTAACACTTTTTCTATTTACTCCGCTAAAAATCTTTTCTGGATTATTAGTTATATTAGTAACAATATTAGCGAACTTGGCTTTCTCTATTTCCGATTTTGATATCTTAATATCTTTAAGTTGGTGTTGAAGAAAACCCTCTACGAATTCTATTGTCTCTTGAAATGAAACAACAGTATCTCCTTCTTTTGACCATCCGTGTTGTCTGTTGGATAGAACTCCCCTAATAAAACCTATAATAGATGACTTGAATGTCTTTTCACATCCGTGAGTTCTACACTTCCAATTGCCTCTATAGTGTTCGCCTTGCGGATAAATATTAAAAGCAGACGGATTATCTCCGCTGTGAACGGGACAACTACCCACAAGCATTTTACCATTATGCTTTAGGTCTGTGACTCCCATTACTTCTAATAGTTCATCAATATTATCACAAAGTTTATCGCAAACAACTTTTAGTTGATTTTGATTATACGAACGGGATTGTTTCTGTTTGGTCATTGTTTTCATCAATTGTAAATCCTGTGGACTTTTCACTCTTACCAATATTGTTAGCTATTTCTAGCTTTGTTCTTCCTTCACTAATCTTAGCGCACCAGCCTTTCATATGACAATTAATGTAATCGTTGTCATCCAGACCGCCGCCGTGTCTACTAATAATAGGTATCAGTTTACGATTACCTTCGGACGGACCATCTTCGGCAACTTCTTCATCAGACTTACGCTTAAAGATTGTGAAATTACTACACAACCAAATAATTCTATCTGAGCCACTTGCCGTGTCGGTACTTTCTTTTGTTATACCGTCTCTGTTTAACTGAACAAATGCAACTATCGGAATCTTATATCTAGTTGCAAAGTTATGTAACGAGGTCATCATAAAGCCTAATACTTGATACTCTTTCATATCCTGACTAATCCCGGCACTATCCATAAGTTTCAGGTAGTCGTAAAACACAACACAAGGCTTTGCTGTACCATCATCATTTAATCCTACCTCTTTAATCAACCATCGTCTCATGATCGCCAATTGTTCTTCAAAAGGTTTGCCTGCTATAGACTTGTAATAAAGTTTGGTCTTTTTAAGTTCTTGTACAGCATTTGTTATTTTCGTCTTCTTGTCTTGTGAATTAGCAAACTTACCAGTTTCGATAGCGTTAATCTCGGTTTCTGTCATCATAGCCAAGATACGATTAACGTGATCCTCGGTTGTCATTTCGGTATCTAGATTTAATACTGGTATACCTAATTTATTTGCTATATAGAAACCCATATTATCTGCCAACAGTGTTTTACCTGTCTTTGGTCTGGCCGCAATAACATTAACTGTACTTTTTCTTAGACCACCACCTATAGATTGATCGTAAACAGGAAATCCTGTTGGAATACCAACTTGATCAATAGGATTCTCTTCCAGTCCACGAATATACTCTTCTAGATTATGTCCAATAGACACAGGATTATTATCTGTGTCATTAATAACAGAAGTAAAATCAAAGATAGTATCTTCTGCTATACCGATAATTGATGATACAGATTCTGATCCTGTTAGTTCTATAAGTTTATCTTGAGCTTCTTCTAGCTGGATATTAAGTAATCTTGCTATTTGTAGTTTACGAATCTTGGCCGCAAACTTACGAATATTTTCCTTGTTAACGGGAAAGTCTATAATCGCTTTAAGGTGTTGAGCCTCTTCTTTTCTGGCAAGAATATGATGAACACCCAGTTCCTGAGATACAGAATATATGGATGCTATATCAATAGATTTTGAGTTATGCTTTTCACACAACTCTTTTAAACACCTAAAGATAACGCTATTACTATCTATAGTAAAAGAAGCTTCTTGTAGAATATCTGCAATATCTAAGTAAACTTCTTCTCCGTATTTGCAAATACCAGAGAGTACCGCTCTTTCTGCGGATGGATCAGCTAAAATTGTTGACATATATTATTTCACCCACCAGCCGAAGAAGCGCACCTGTTGCACTTATATCTATCGAGAGAATCCGGTATGATTGCAGGGTTAACTTTTTCTGTTTTGCCGCATACTCTACATCTTGCATTTACCGGCTCAAATGTTCGTGTTCTTGGTGTCGGTGGGGATACTGCTAGTTTTTTATCTATTAATGAATCAGCTTTGTGCATATTTATTTCTGGCATATTTAGAAACTTATTTTTGCTTCTAGGAGACAGCTTAGTGCTCTTTGTTTTTATATTAGGATTATCGTATTGATCAGTTTGTTCTTCTTTTTTAGTTTTGGCTGTTTTCTTTTTTGGGGTTGATTTGGGCTGGCTACCTTCTTCTTGAGGAAGAAGTTTTTGCAGCATGCTGATAAGTAGTTTGATTTGCTCTGGATTATTTAAATCAGGATCCATGGTGTTTTACCTTTGTTTTTTGAATAGAGATTAATATGTCTGATAAGTTTTTAATTGACGAGGCGAGATAGGATAAACGATCTGATCTTTGTTTAGCGTATTTTTTAATCTTATTTAGGGCGTTGGCTTTTTCGTTGTGTTTGATAGCTTGTGTAGACTTTTCAATATACCCGTATCCTTTATAATTATTAATTTCGTCTGCTATAGTTTCTTTGATATTCTCCTCCGCCCAATTTAATCTAGCCGCTTCTCTATTTGCTGTTCTTTGAACATGAAAAGCAAACTGAGCCAATCTATAAGATATTTCTCCACAGTCTTCAGGTGTTAACTTTTCGATGCTTGATCTGTCCATATTAAGATAGGTGCTTAGTTCAGACTCATCAAATGTACTAGGATTATATTTGGGTAAGCCTAAACTATTTTCGTATTCGTCTAAAATATTATCCCAATAATTTACCTGATCACTACTTGTTTGAGTTGTCATTTATAATTCTTTCTTTCCATTGTTCTTCTTTTTCATTGAATGGTAATTCGATATATTCTATACCATTAATCTCGCACCACTCCTGTTTGTCTTGATCTCTTTTCTTGTGTCTTAAAAAACCAAGGACAGTATTATGGTAGAATCTATTAAATGAGTAGTGCTGTTCTCCGTGTACTTCTATGCATTTCCTTGTTAATGGTAGATAAAAATCTAAATATAGTGTTTCTGATCTCCTAACCTGTATAGGCACTTCCTCTAACACTTGTAAAGTTGGGAATATATTATGTATTAATCCCCTAGCTTTAATATGCAAGCTAGATTTATTTACAGAAGATCCATGAGCAATATTTCCAATAAGTTGCCAATTGGATGTATTGCCGTCCAAATCTTTTACTTGCATTTGATGTCCATCGTTTCCTTGACATTATTCCACAGGTCTTCGTATACCTTTGGATTATCCACAAGATATTGTCTAGTTTTTTCCAACCCTTGAAATTTTGGTTTGTCCTCTAGACTCGTTAGAGTATACCATGCACCACCCTTGCTGATTAGTCCAAGGTCTACGGCTATATTAACCAATTCCATCTGTTTGTCAATACCCTGACCATATCGGATATAACTAGTGATGGAACCTCCCGGCGGGCCTAAAGCAGAGCATAAGACTTCCCACTCTACTTCTTGACCTATCTGTGGACTATCGTCGCTAAGATTCCACTTCTTAAAAAACTTTGCCTTTAACTTAATATCTGTCTGATATGCGATTGCTTGGCCGCTCTTTTCTTTCCACTCTACATTTCCATAACCGGGATTACCCATCAAGTGAGTAATACCGATAACAATATTCTTATTTACTGGGATAACATTAGCAACCTTACGACAGAATTTTGCCAATAACTTTGCTCCATCAGCACGTTGCATTTTGCTCATATCAGAAGTAATCTCGGCTTCTGTACAAAGGGCGGAGTATGAGTCTATGATTAATACCGACCCTGGTATCTCATTAATAATTCTTTCGCCTATCTGAAGATATTCCTCTGCGTGTAAAATCTTGCCTGTTTGAGATCCTATCACATGAAACTTTTCGAGATTAAGCCCTGGTATTCCTTCAAGATCTCTTTTCTTCAGTCTACCTTCGATGTTTAGGTAGTACACTTCTCTGCCATCTTTAAATGATCCATAGGCATACTCTGGTCTTTGTGCCGTAGCACAGAAGTCTAGCGATGTTGTTGTTTTGCCGCATTTCGGTTGTCCCGTTAGAATAACGAACGAACCTTCTGGAATACCACCATTTAATACTATATCCAGAGAAGGACTAACCGGTATGGTAATTAGATTTCTGTCAATAACCGCACTAGCGGTTACTAGTATGTTGTCTCCAAAATTCTTTTTAACGTCTTCTTTAAGGCTCATTCTAGTTCCTTTAGTCTGGATAGTATACTATTACTTTTTTCTGTAGTTTTAAATGTCTTGTTGTCTTTTCTGTCGTATTCTTGAGATATGTCTGTGTTTTTGGATGCTAATATCTCTGATTCTTGCTCTATGATAGCGATCAAATGGGGCGCTCGCAACGAATAGATTTTTTCAGCCTTCTTGTTCTTGAGAGCGTTTATGATAGCCTTTTCAGGATATTTGGCTACTAGCTTATTAGCCGTAGCTATTTGATCCCTATAAAACCTAGACCATGAACTGTTGGTCCAAAACTTATAATGTAAATCTTTTTTCTCCAGCCTAGCTTTATTTTCACAGATTAGTTCTGTGATATACTGGGCCGGAGTAACCAATTTCCCATTGGAATACTTAGAGATATATTTCATTTATTAGGTCTGTAGATAGCGTTCTTACTTGTTCTGGATTCTGTTGTTCCAGTTAGGCTTTTCTTGAATGCATCGTTTACTTCAGAAGCTGCTCTTGTCATAACAGCGACAGAATTGATTTTCTTTGCTTCTGTTTTAGTAATCATTAGATCTTTGCTATTAACTTTAGAAGATGTTGTTGGAATATTCTTGTTTGGTTTCTTGGTTTCTTCTTTTGATTGTGTTTTAATGATACTATTTACGGTTTTTACATGGATACCCAACTCTTCTGCTATCTCTTTTGGCGATTGTTCATTCTTATGTAAAAATAGCACAGCATATACAACAGCTTTGTCTTTAGATTGTTTCATGTTAACTCCCTCTCGGCATTACTTAACCACGCCGTATTTTTTGTTCGTAGAAAATTTACATACATGTCAAAAACCTTTTGGTTTACTCTTGTAAACTGAAATTCATTTTTTCCTACTTTTGACATAAACTTATTTGCTTTTCCCTCAGAATACAATCCGATAGGATTAAAGATCTTACCATATAGTCCCACTTTGATATAGTATTGTGGATTATCGCTTTCTAATATTTTTTTGTATGCTAGTGCTGATTTTTCGTCATTTGTTCTTGGATTATTTTCGTTGTCTATAAACGAATGCTTACCAAATAAAGCATAATACTCGTATGAGGATTGCACAGGTTCCTTATCCGGATTGATTTGAAAGATATTACTCATTTTCTGGGCTTCCTTTTTTGTTTACCAATGGCTCCCGGCCATAGTGTCTTTGGTTGTTTCTTGACGCGAGACATTCCTTTCGGAAGTTCTTTTTGAGGACCGTCTTCTCTATAACTATTGTGTTTTTGATGTAGATGTAGTTTCTCATCATCAGATAGTCGTTCGGAATTTCTCATAGCTAAATCACCAAGAGTTTTAAGTTCCGAATCTGATTTTTTGACCGACGCACTCTGGCTTAGTACGTCTTTCGTATACATTCTGTGTGTATTTTTACTCTTGCACATGGTGCATCTAGGGGAGGGTTGATAGTCTTTGATATGGAAAAAGACCTCAAATTCGCAGGAACACTTTTCACAAAGATAAGAATATGTTGGCATTATTGATGGAAAGATTGAGGCAAATACTGTAACCACTCCGACGGTAGTTCTGACTTTATTCTATGCAGACTGTGAATGATTGGCAAGTACATAAGATTTTTACTAGGTGCTATTGGCCTAGTTCTCAATGGCATGTTAGCTTCTTTTGGTGTTCTATTCCCCTTTTTCCTGTTACATAGTACACAAGCTGTTACTATGTTTGTCCAACAAGTAGGTGAATGGCTAGAGTTATTCCATTTTGATTTTGGTATAACGTGATCATATGTTAAATTTGCAATATCGCATTGCTTACCACAATATTGACATGAATAATTATCTCTTACAAAAATATTTTTTCTAGAAAAAGTAACCGGTTGATTCTGTATCTTAAAATATCTTTTAGTCTTAGCTACTGCCGGTATAGGGAATTTTTTATTCTCTACTCCACGAATGAAATCATTCTTATAGAAGTCTATAACCTCAACACCATAAGATGAATCCTTTTCGTATTTCATAGACCAGACAACAGCCCTCTGCCAAGTAATTATGCCGAGAGGGCTGTAATCTGCATTAATTAATAGACATTTTCTATGATTTGTTTCCATTTTCATGATTGTCCAACCTAGCCAAAATCTTAGCTATAATTGGATTCCTTATTATATCCGATGATTCTAGTTTAGATGTTCCTATTCCATCAACCCCATCCAGGGCATTAATAAGATCTATAAACCCACCACGCAAATGGTAGCTTAGGTCAGATTGTCCAACGTCTCCAGTCAATACAAGTTTAGATTCATTGCCAACTCTTGTCAGTAACATTTTTAGTTGTTCATACGATGCGTTCTGACACTCGTCTGCCACGATAAAACAATTATGAAAATTTCTTCCTCTCATAAGGCCCAACGGAACAACTTCAATCTTATTATTTAATTTTAGTGTTGTATAATGAGAAACGGGGATAAAGTGATTGATTTCATCTAGTATCGGTAGCAAATATGGATGCAGTTTTTCTTCTGCTGTTCCTGGTAAATAGCCAATCTTTTCGCCCGCCTCAAGAACTGGTCTAGTAATAATAATTTTTTTAACTTTGTTATCCAACAAATATTCTAAAGCCATACCAATTGCGATATGAGTTTTACCACTACCAGCCAAGCCTTGGCAAAAGGTAATGGTGTTCTCGGCCACGGTTCTTATGTAGTCTTTTTGGTTTTCTGATCTTGGCTTAAGCCTATTTCTATAACCAATATTATTCCCTTCTGATACGCTGGATGTTAGATCAATAACTTTCTTTTTGCTTTTATTATTTTTTTTTCTCAAGTTCTACCCTTTTACGATAGTAGTTAAATTAGACATGCGCCACCAGCACAACTAATTTCCTCTATCCCAGTCGTATTATCCTCTGTTTCCGAAAGTTGTGTATAATCTACCTTTTTGAAACTATTATACAAATCGCAATATAGCTTCCAATTATAAACGTCTTTCATACAATAGGTAAGTCTTCTAACATCGCTATTAAAATACTTACCAGCAAAGTTTTTCATTTTGGTTACAAACAATAATTTTTCATTTGGGTCGTTATCTTTCGCTTGATTAAGGCTAACGTAATCACAAGCTGCCCACAGGTTATTATCAAAGGCATTTAAACCCAGTTCTATTAAACCAGAGCACCATAATGCAGCGTCGCCGTATTCTTTTACGATTTCTCTGCTGGTATATACAGTTGTAAATGGAGCCTGTGGATAGTCTTTGTCTCCACTTTGAGGAATAAGACTAATGCCCGCAAAATACTTTCTATTATCATAAATATACTTTGTAACATCTTCCCATTCATCTGGCTTAACTGTTACGGTATTGCTTACATTATGACTCAAATAATCTTGCGTGCATAATGATCTATTTTTACCCGACTGAACCCAGTTCTTTTGGGTTTCTTTAACAATAGACAACATTTCTACTGCGGGTAATTGATTCTTTAATTTGGCTCCGTCCGGAACCTCAATAGGAAATTTAAGAACCTCATCAGTGTTGTTGGCTGACCAGCGAGACTTTTCACAAGCCTGCTGGTTATGTTTCTTGAAGTGTTGGTATGGGGCTTCTAAAACATTGGCCTGTACATGGCGTATATATCGTTTAGCGTGATGAGGATGAATACCGGAACTTGTACCAAGCATACTACTACTTGTTCCTTCCGGTTTTAAACAGGTTACTCTGGCCGCTTGATTGATCTTTATTTTTTCTGCAATTTTTTTATTGGTTTCAACAGCAATCTTAGCACCTTTAGTCAATACTTTTTCTGTGAGTACCAAATCGTGTTTTTCCATTGTGCCAGTTAAAGATACACCCAA
>JACCDW011185443.1_pt1 | contig 11736 bp, 10 predicted proteins | sample 7449781 | NCBI WGS metagenome assembly JACCDW01 (sample SAMN15323449, study PRJNA562643) | freshwater metagenome | isolation source: river surface water | place: USA:Blue River Watershed | collected 2017-08-18
CTTGAACAGCATCAATGTGGACAAGCTCGATTCGCTCAAGGGTTAAGAGGTTAAAAGAATATGAGCCAAACCCTCAACGCTTCCACACTGCTTGCAGTGCCGCTGGCCCCCTTGGTGGGCTCTGCGCTGGCAGGTATTTTCGGCACTCAATTTGGTGGCAACTGGATTGGTCGCCGCCTAACGCACACGCTCACCATCTTGGGCGTTTTGATTGCTTTCATTTTGTCGGCCACAACTTTGAAAAGTGTGGCCATTGATGGCGCACGGTTCAATGAAACCCTCTACACCTGGATGATCGTTGGCGATCTCAAAATGGAGATTGGTTTCTTGGTCGATGGTCTTACCGCCATGATGATGTGCGTGGTCACCTTTGTGTCGCTCATGGTGCACATCTACACCATTGGTTACATGGATGAAGACGAAGGCTACAACCGTTTCTTTGCCTACATTTCTTTGTTCACCTTCTCCATGTTGATGCTGGTCATGAGCAACAACATGCTGCAGCTGTTCTTTGGTTGGGAAGCAGTGGGCCTGGTGTCCTATTTGCTCATTGGCTTTTGGTTCAACAAGCCAACGGCCATCTTTGCCAACATGAAAGCCTTTTTGGTCAACCGCGTTGGCGACTTTGGTTTCATTTTGGGCATTGGCCTGATTGCGGCTTATGCTGGAACACTGAACTACACAGAAGCTTTTGCCAAAGCCGATGAACTGGGTGCACTCACATTGCCTGGTACCTCATGGATGTTGGTCACAGTCATTTGCATTTGTTTGTTCATTGGTGCGATGGGCAAGTCGGCTCAGTTTCCCTTGCACGTCTGGTTGCCCGACTCCATGGAAGGCCCAACGCCAATCTCCGCATTGATTCACGCCGCCACCATGGTGACGGCTGGTATTTTCATGGTGGCCCGCATGTCACCCTTGTTTGAGATGTCGGAAACAGCCTTGAACTTCATCATGATCATCGGTGCCATCACCGCTTTGTTCATGGGCTTTTTGGGCATTATTCAAAACGACATCAAACGCGTGGTGGCTTACTCCACTTTGTCGCAGTTGGGTTACATGACTGTGGCCTTGGGCGCATCGGCTTACTCCGTGGCAGTGTTCCACCTCATGACGCACGCTTTCTTCAAGGCTTTGTTGTTCTTGGCGGCTGGCTCTGTCATCATGGGCTTGCACCACAACCAAGACATTCGCTATATGGGCGGTGTGCGCAAGTACATGCCCATCACATGGATCACTGCATTGCTGGGTTCATTGGCGCTCATTGGTACGCCATTTTTCTCGGGCTTCTATTCCAAAGACAGCATCATTGAAGCCGTGCACGAAAGCCACTTGGCTGCTGCAGGCTTTGCCAACTTTGCAGTGCTGGCTGGCGTATTTGTCACTGCCTTCTACTCTTTCCGCATGTACTTCTTGGTGTTCCATGGCAAAGAGCGCTACGACCAGAACCCTGATGCGCACCATGGTCATGATGACTCGCACCATGATGCCCACCATGACGCACATCATGATGACCATGGCCACAACAAGCCGCACGAATCACCTTGGGTGGTCACTGTGCCCCTGATCTTGTTGGCCATTCCATCGGTGGTCATTGGTTACATGACCATCAATCCCATGCTGTATGGCGAGTTCTTCAAAGACGCTATCTTTATTGATGCGGAGAAGCACCATGCCATGAAAGAGTTGGCCGCCGCGTTCCATGGTCCCGTGGCCATGGCCATGCACGCTGTTTCTACAGCACCATTCTGGCTCGCTTTGGCGGGTGTGGTGGTGTCTTGGTACATGTACTTGATCAATCCAGCGGTGCCGGCTGCCATTGGAAGGGCCTTGCGTCCCTTGGTGGTCATCTTGGAAAACAAGTACTACATGGACTGGATCAATGAAAACATCCTTGCACGAGGCGCGCGCGCATTGGGCACAGGTCTTTGGAAGATCGGCGATCGCACCTTGATCGACGGATTGGTCGTGAACGGCTCGTGGAAGTTGGTGGGCATGGTTGCCAACTGGACTCGCAAGCTGCAAACCGGCTATTTGTATCACTACGCACTGGTGATGATCTTGGGTATCTTTTTGCTCATGACGTATTTCGTCTGGCTCAACAAATAAGGATTTACAAAATGGGATTGTTGAGCCTTGCCATTTGGACGCCTATCGCGTTTGGCATTGTTTTATTGGCTTTGGGACGTGACGAACAGGCGAAGTCTGTGCGTTGGTTGGCTTTGGTCGGTGCTGTGGTCAGCTTTTTGGTCACACTGCCTTTGTACAGCGGCTTCCAACTCGACACGGCCGAGATGCAGTTTGTTGAGAAGCTTTCTTGGATCGAGCGCTTCAATGTCAACTACCACTTAGGGGTTGACGGTATTTCTTTGTGGTTTGTCATTTTGACGGCATTCATCAACGTCATCGTTGTGATTGCTGGCTGGGAAGTCATTACTCGCAAAGTCAACCAATACATGGCCGCTTTCTTGATTCTGTCCGGATTGATGATTGGCGTGTTCTCTGCATTGGATGGCTTGTTGTTCTATGTGTTCTTTGAAGCCACGCTCATTCCAATGTACTTGATCATTGGCATTTGGGGTGGACCCAACAAGATCTATGCGGCGTTCAAGTTTTTCTTGTACACCCTGCTGGGCTCATTGCTCACCTTGATTGCCTTGATCTATTTGTACATCCAATCAGGCGGTAGCTTTGACATTGCCACGTGGCATGAATTGCCTTTGTCTGCCACGGCGCAAAACTTCTTGTTCTTTGCCTTCTTTGCCGCCTTCGCCGTCAAGGTGCCCATGTGGCCCGTTCACACTTGGTTGCCTGATGTGCACGTTGAAGCGCCCACCGGGGGTTCTGCAGTGTTGGCCGCCATCATGTTGAAACTGGGTGCCTACGGCTTCTTGCGTTTCTCTATGCCCATTGCCCCCGACGCTTCGCGTGAGTGGGCCACTTTCATGATTGTTTTGTCGTTGGTGGCTGTGGTCTATGTGGGTTTGGTGGCCATGGTTCAACAAGACATGAAGAAGCTGGTGGCTTACTCCTCTGTGGCGCACATGGGCTTTGTGACATTGGGCTTTTTCATCTTCAATCCGCTGGGTGTATCGGGTGGTTTGGTGCAAATGATTGCACACGGCTTTGTGTCAGCGGCCATGTTCTTGTCGATTGGTGTGTTGTACGACCGCGTTCACTCGCGAGAAATTTCAAGCTATGGCGGAGTGGTCAACACCATGCCCAAGTTTGCTGCCTTTGCGTTGCTGTTTGCCATGGCCAACTGCGGTTTGCCAGGCACGGCAGGCTTTGTGGGTGAGTGGATGGTCATTCTCGGCGCAGTCAACTACGACTTCGTCGTGGGTTTGTTGGCCGCCTCTGCCTTGATCTTTGGCGCGGCTTACACCCTCTGGATGTTCAAGCGTGTTTACCTCGGCCCTGTGACCAATGACGATGTCAAAGAGTTGACGGACATCAACGCCCGCGAATTCACGGTCATGGCTTTGTTGGCCATCGCCGTTTTGTACATGGGCTTGTATCCAAAACCTTTCACCGATGTGATGGAAGTCTCTGTGGCCAATTTGTTGGAGCACGTGGCTGCTTCCAAATTGCCTTGATCGCTTGTGATCAGCTGAAACTTAATGAATAGAGAGAATAGACATGATTGATTCAACCAGCTGGATGACGATCTATCCAGAAATCGTGTTGCTGGTGATGGCCTGCGTGATCGCGCTGGTCGACCTGCTGGTGACAAGCCCAAAGCGCACAGTGACTTACGTTTTGAGCTTGGCCTCCTTGGGTGGCGTTGCCTTGCTACATGCTTTCTACGCCGATGCTGGTCATACCCTGTATGGTTTTGGACGCCTGGTCGTGTCCGACCCCATGGGCCATTGGCTCAAGTGCTTCTCCACCATTGCTGTCATGGTCACTCTGGTTTACGCGCGTCCCTATGCGGGCGATCGTGACATGCTCCGCGGTGGCGAACTCTTCAGCCTCTCGGTGTTTGCATTGCTCGGCATGAGCGTCATGATCTCCAGCCAAAACTTCTTGGTGTTGTACCTCGGCCTTGAACTGCTCACCTTGTCTAGCTATGCGTTGGTGGCATTGCGCCGCGACAACACCCAAGCCACAGAAGCGGCCATGAAGTACTTTGTGTTGGGTGCCATGGCTTCAGGCTTCTTGTTGTACGGCATGTCCATGTTGTACGGTGCAACGGGGTCACTGGATTTGGCCACTGTTTTCAAAGTGATTGCCAGCGGCCAGGTGAAGCACCAAGTGTTGGTCTTTGGTTTGGTGTTCGTGGTGGCTGGTTTGGCATTCAAGCTGGGCGTGGTGCCGTTCCACATGTGGGTGCCCGACGTTTACCAAGGTGCGCCTACAGCGGCCACACTCATGATTGCAGGTGCACCTAAATTGGCCGCCTTTGCCATCGCCATTCGTTTGTTGGTGGAAGGCCTGTTGCCCATGGCCATCGACTGGCAGCAAATGCTGGCGCTGTTGGCCATTGCTTCGTTGCTGGTAGGTAACTTGGCTGCCATTGCGCAAACCAACCTCAAACGCATGTTGGCCTATTCCACCATCGCCCAAATGGGCTTTGTCTTGATTGGCCTGATGTCGGGCGTGGTCAGTGGCAACGCCGCCATGGGCGCCAACGCATACAGCTCAGCCATGTTCTATGTCGTGGGTTATGTGCTCACCACCTTGGCCACTTTTGGCATCATCTTACTCTTGGCTCGCCAAGGTTTTGAGAGTGAAGAAATTACAGATTTGGCAGGGCTGAACAACCGCAGTCCTTTGTACGCTGGCGTGATGGCCATCTGCATGTTCTCCTTGGCCGGCATTCCACCCATGGTGGGCTTCTATGCCAAGTTGTCTGTGCTGCAAGCTTTGATTGCTTCAGGCCACACAGCCGACATTGCCTTGGCCGTGTTTGCAGTGGCCATGTCACTCATTGGCGCGTTCTACTACCTGCGGGTTGTCAAAGTGATGTACTTTGATGAAGCCGTAACAGCCACCACCGTCACAGCCGATACCGATGTCCGCATTGTGCTGTCTCTCAATGGTCTGCTGGTCTTGGTGTTGGGCATCGTGCCGGGCGCATTGATGTCATTGTGCGCCAGCTCAGTGACCCAAATGTTGGCCAATTGAGCAGGGTCAATCAGATGGATTCACATCTGATTGAATCCAAGCTGAAGAGTCAGGAGCTCTTCAGGGGTTCTTTTCTCCATGCTTTCCGCGATACGGTGGCGTTGCCCGATGGCACACAGGCCTCGCGTGAATATGTCATTCATCCTGGTGCGGTCATGATCGTTCCTTTGCTGGAAGTGCCAGGCCAGCCCTTGCAGTTGGTGATGGAGCGTCAATACAGATACCCCGTGCAGCAAGTGATGCTCGAGTTTCCTGCCGGCAAGCTCGACCCCAATGAATCAACCCTTGAGTGTGCCCAACGTGAACTGTTTGAAGAGACAGGTTATAGCGCCAAGCAGTGGGCGAAGGCAGGCGTGATGCACCCTGTTATTTCTTATTCAACCGAGTTCATTGAAATTTGGTTTGCCAAAGATTTAAGCTTAGGTAAGCGTCAGCTTGACCCGGGCGAGTTTTTGGAAGTCATCACGCAAACCCCTGAGGCCTTGAAACAAGCTTGCTTGAAGGGCGAAGTGACCGACGGCAAAACCCTCACTGGCATGTTTTGGTTGCAGAACTATTTGTCGGGTCAGCATGATTTAACTTGGGTGAATGCGGCGTGAAAGTCTTGAACCTTCAGTGCGCTGGCATGCACACCTTTGAGGGCTGGTTTGGCTCTGAAGACGATTACCAGTCGCAGCGCCAAAGAAATTTGGTAGCTTGCCCCTTGTGCGCCAACACCGAAGTGCGAAAGTTGCCTTCTGCGCCGCGCTTGAATTTTGGTGCAGAAGAACCTCGTCAGGCCAAGTCGGTAGCCAAAGAAGAGTCGTCTACAGCAGCCGGTTCTGTCGCGCCAAATAGCGGTTCGACTGGTTTGCCCGCAGTGTCTGCAGTACCCTCCCCAGAAGCTGTGGCCTCAAGCCTGGCCCAAGTTCACCCTGAAGCGGCAGAAATGGTGCAAGAAGCTTGGATGAAGATGGTCAAGCACGTCATTGCCAACACCGAAGACGTCGGTCAAAACTTTGCAGAAGAAGCGCGCAAGATGCACTACGGTGAATCAGAAGAGCGCAACATCCGTGGGCAAGCCTCGGCGGAAGAAACGCAAGACTTGCTGGAGGAGGGCATTGAAGTCATGCCCTTGCCAGTGCCTGATGCACTGAAGGGTGGGCTTCAGTAGGCAACTCAGAAAGCGCCTCAGAAAGCGCTTCAGTAAGTGCTGTACCAATCTTGCACAGCCGCCACATACCGCTGCACACCTTCTGCCACACTCGCTGCCTCCAACGCACCATAGGACAAACGTTGGTAGTTGGCTTCGCGCGTTTGCGTCAGACCAAATGCGAAGCCAGGAATGGACGCCACTTTGAACTTCTCTGTCATGGCGCGATTGAAGGCGATGGGCTCGATGCCTTCTTTCAAACCAGGTAGTTTCATCAGCACATAAAACGCACCTTGCGTTTTTGGGAATTGCACCAAGTCACCCAAAGCTTCTAGCGCTTGGTAAACCGTTTGACGCACTTGGCTTAAGGCTGCCACTTTGGGTTCAACCCATGGGCGACCTTTTTTCAATGCTTGCAGGGCCAACAATTGAGAAGGCATGGGCGCACAGATGAGGTTGGTGTCTTGCACCTTGTTCATGGCATCAAACAAGTTGGCTGGAAACACCACATAGCCCACACGCCAACTGGCCATGCCGTAGTTCTTGGACATCGAGTAAAACGACAAGGTGTGCTTCATGGCCCCCGGAATACTGGCTGGCGAAAAGTGCTTCACACCTTCATAGGTAAAGTACTCGTAGGCTTCGTCACTGAAGTGATAAAGACCACGTTGGGCGCACAGGGCGTTGATGGCTCGCAGCGATGCTTCTGAGTAAACGGCGCCGGTTGGGTTGTTGGGGGATACCGTCAAAATAGCGCGCGTGCGCGGTGTGATGGCCGCTGCCATGGCTTCGATGTTCAAACTGAAATCGGCATGGGTGGGAACGGGCACAGGTACACAGCCGCACATCCGAATGGCCATTTCTTGGTTGAAATAAAACGGCATGGGTAAGATAAATTCATCGCCTGGGTCGGCCACGGCCAGGACTGAATTTAAAAAAGCCATGTTGCTGCCCGCAGTGACCATCAGCATGGCGTCGGAACCCAGTTGCACTTGATTTTCTTGAGCCAATTTGGCTTGGATGGCTTCGACCAAGCCAGGATGCCCGCTGACACCTAAGTATTTGTGCAAACTGCCATCACCCATCATGCCGGGCAGGGCTGCAATGGCTTCTGCGGGTGGGCCGTAATTGACCACGCCTTGCCCGAGGGAAATGGTGCCCGGGTTGTTTCTGACCAAAGCTGCAATGGTGGGGATGATGGGGGTGTCGACCCCGTCCATGCGATGAGAGTTAATTTGCATTTTTAAATCAAGTGACGTTGAATCAAGGCCGAGTGTGCTCAGTCAGAACACTTGGATTATCTCTTGCCAAGCGCAGCCTTGCTCAGATGGCAAAAATCGCTAATATGGCACTGAAGGCCAACCATCCAGGAAGGCTTGTCCGATAAAAAAAGGGGAGACTGGTTTGAAATACAGGGTCAATGAATTAAGTCTTTTTGCAAAATCGCTGCTGGCGGCCACTGGCTTGGACGCTGAGAAATCACAAGCTGTTGCAGATATCTTGGTTGAAGGTGATTTATTGGGTCATACAACCCACGGTTTAGGTTTGTTGGCACCTTATTTGACGGAACTGACCTCTGGAAAAATGACTCAAAACGGCCAACCAGAAGTGGTGTCAGATTTTCCTGCTGCCATCACTTGGGATGGCAAACGATTGCCTGGTCCTTGGCTTGTATTGCGTGCCATGGATCTGGCAATCGAACGCGCTAAGCAGCAGGGCACTTGCACCGTTGTGATCAAACGCAGCCACCACATTGCTTGTCTTGCGGCCTACCATCAGCGTGCAACGAAGCTTGGCATGTTGATGGCACTGCATTGCTCAGACCCCAACTCCAGCAGTGTTGCGCCCTTTGGCGGCTTAGACCCCGTCTTCACGCCCAATCCAGTTTCTTTTGGTATTCCAAGCTCGAAGCAAGCCATCGTGGTCGACGTTTCAACCTCGGCCACGACCAACGGCATGACCAATCGTTTGTTCAATGAGAAAAAGTGTCTACCTGCTGCATGGGTCATGGACGGCCATGGCCAAGCCAGTGCCGATCCGGCAGTGTTGTTTGCCGAGCCCAAGGGCACGATATTGCCTTTGGGCGGCATGGACTCAGGCCATAAAGGTTACGGCCTCAGTTTGATGGTGGAGGCCATGACAGGTGGTTTGGCGGGACATGGTCGAGCCGATCCTGCAGAGGGGTGGGGCGCCACAGTCTTTTTGCAAATCATCGATCCTCAAGCGTTTGCAGGTTTGTCAGCGTTTGAGCGACAGTTGGATCATGTGATTGAGCGCTGCCACAATTCAAGACCTGCAAGGCAGGGTGAGAAGGTTCGGTTGCCGGGTGAGCGTGGTCTGCAACACCAAGCGCAGAGCCAATTGCAGGGCTTGCAGCTTTATCCCAGCATCATGCCTACCCTTGTACCTTGGGCAGAAAAATTCAATCTGGCTGTGCCTCAGGCGGTTTGAGTTTTTCCTGATTTGAGCAGCAACTTGGCCACCAGAGGCCAAGTCCAAACCAGTAGACACACCATTGCCAAGCCCAATGCAATGGGGCGTGCGAAGAACGCGGCCAAATCACCGTTCGACTTGATCATGGAGGTGATGAAGTTTTCTTCCAACATGCCTCCCAAAACCACGCCCAAAATAGCTGGTGCAATCGGGAATTTGTTGGCTTCCAAAATATAGGCCAAGATGCCGGCGACCAACATGATGCCCACTTCAAACATCGAGTTGTTGATGGCAAATGTACCCACTACACAAAACAGCAAAATCAGTGGCATCAATATTTCACGAGGCACCAACAAAATTCGCTTGGCTACTTTGATGCATAAGATGCCCAGAGGAATCATGATGATGTTGGCAATGATGAACAGCAAAAACACCGCGTAGATATTTTGAGGGTTGGTTGTGAACAGTGCAGGCCCTGGGTTCATGTTCTTCATGTACAAGACGCCAATCACAATGGCTGTGATGGAGTCGCCTGGAATGCCAAACACCAGCGCTGGAATCCATGCGCCCGCAAGCGCGCTGTTGTTGGCAGATCCCGACTCGACAATGCCCTCTACATGGCCTGTTCCAAACTTTTCGGGTTCTTTGGAAAACTTCTTGCTCATGGCATACGACATCCAAGCTGCAATGTCAGCACCGGCGCCTGGCAACGCGCCTACAGCCGTTCCCAAAACGCTGCCGCGCAAAATTTGCTTGGGGTATTTTTTAGCCAAGGCCCACTGACCCGACAGGACGCTGCCTACTTTTTCAACCACCAACTCGGCGGGCGGACTGGTATCGACCACAAAGCGAATGATCTCTGAAATGGCAAACATGCCAATCATCATGGCGATCATGCCAATGCCACCGGTCAACTCGGCATTGCCGAAAGTGAAGCGGGGAAACCCGGCTGGATTGCCAAGGCCCACGCAGGCCACCAACAAACCAAGCAGCAAGGTCACAACGCCTTTGAGAGGTTGATCAGTGGTGATGAACACGGCACAAGTGAGGCCCAGAAGTACCAACCAAAAATACTCAAAGGAACTGAAATTCAAAGCAAAGTCGGCCAGTGCTGGGGCTGCCAAAATCAGCACCACAGTGCCAAACAAGCCTCCAACGGCAGAGAAAACCAAGCCAGCGCCCAAAGCCATTTCGGCTTGCCCTTTTTTGGTCATGGCAAAAGCTTCGTCGGTGTAGGCAGCCGAAGCTGGGGTGCCTGGAATTCTCAACAAGCATCCTGGAATATCTCCCGAAAAAATGGCCATGGCTGTGGCCGTGACCATGGCCGCGATGGCAGGAATTGGCGGCATGAAAAACGTGACAGGAACCAACAAGGCCGTAGCCATGGTGGCGGTGAGTCCGGGCACTGCCCCCACAAAAAGGCCATAAAAAGCGGCAGCCACCATCACCATGAGGGTGTAAGGCTCAAAGACCATGGAGAACGCTTGAACGATGGCTGTCCACATAGAGAGGTTCCTAATTCATGCGACTGACTGAATAAGCGATGTGAATAATTTCACCAGGCCCAAGGGGTAAGAACGCCCCATGGCAGGGGGACGCGCAGAAGCTTGTAGAAAGCAAAATGAAGAAGCAGTGTTGCGATCGCGGCCACCATCAAGGTTCGTCGCCAATTGACTCGAAGAGCCTTGAACAATGCGACCAACATGATGAAACTGGTGGCAAAGAATCCCAGCGTATTTGCAAATGCAATGTAGAAAACCACGGACCCAAGCAGCACAAACAAGGCTAGAACATGTCTTGGAGAACGTACCCAGTCCTCCCATGCGAACCATGCTGTGGGGGTGCGATTTCGAAGACCTTTGAAAACCAGTAAGACACCAGTGACGCAAAGACCTGTGGCAATTAAGCTTGGGAAAAGTGCCGGGCCCACAGGTTGGCCCGGTATGTTTGGAAAGCCTTTGACGGCATAGAGCACCAAGGTGCCCAATGCCAAAAAGAAAAGCCCAAAGAGCGTGTCATGAATTTTCATGGCCTTATTTGACCAAGCCGACTGCTTTCATGGTGGCGCCCAATTCTGTATTTGACTTCACCATGAACTTGGCAAAATCGTCGGGTCCTGCATAGATCACGCCAAAGCCGCGGCTGGCCATGAAGTCGTTGTACTCTTTGCTGGCGGCCACTTTGCGCACAGCTTCAGCCAATTTGTCGCGCACGGGTGCGGGCAAACCTTTGGGAGCCACAATGCCGCGCCATGCGGCCATGGTCCAATCACTTCCAATGGCGGCCTTCAGGGTGGGCACATTGGGGTACAAGGCAGAAGGTTTGTCATTCATGATGGCCAGGCTTTTAACTTTGCCAGAGTCAATCAATGAGCGAGCTTCGGGCAATGACACGGGGGCAACTTCAATACCTCCCGCCACCATGTCTTGCAAGCCTGGGGCAGCGCCATTGCTGGGGACCCAAGGCAAAGCCGCTGGGTCAATTTTTTGGTCGCGCAAAAGGCCCGCAATGGCCAAGTGCCAAATGCCGCCTTGTCCTGTACCGGATGCCTTGAATTTGCCAGGATTGGCCTTGATGGCTGCCAACAGTTCGTTCACTGTTTTGTAGGGTGAATCGGCACGCACTTGAACGCCCGCTGGGTCGGCATTGACCAAGCCAATGGGCGTGTAAGAGGCGCTGGTCAGATCGGTTAGACCTTGCCAATGCATCATGCCAATTTCGACGGTTGCCAAGCCGATGGTGTAGCCGTCGGGCTGTGCAGAAGCAATGGCGGCATGGCCCACCACACCGCTACCGCCTGTGCGGTTCACCACATTGACGGGTTGGCCCAAGTCTTTTTCTAGCAGGCTTCCAATGATGCGAGCTGTTGCATCGGTGCCGCCTCCAGCACCCCAAGGCACGATGAGCGTGATGGGGCGAACGGGATAGTTTTGAGCCGCAGCGGGCAGGGTGCTCAAGACACCCAAGATGCCCAGCATGGCAGTGGCCAACAAACGACGACGGGGTAATGCAAACATAACTCACTCCTCAACTAGGGTTGGAAC
>JACCDW010735795.1_pt1 | contig 11735 bp, 11 predicted proteins | sample 7449781 | NCBI WGS metagenome assembly JACCDW01 (sample SAMN15323449, study PRJNA562643) | freshwater metagenome | isolation source: river surface water | place: USA:Blue River Watershed | collected 2017-08-18
GGCGAAGTAATTTTCTCGATTCTGCATGGACCATACGGCGAAGATGGCACTATTCAAGGGCTATTTGAGATGCTGGATAAGCCATATGTTGGAAGCGGCGTTTTAGCATCAGCAGTCGCGATGGATAAACATTTTGCTAAAGAGATTTTTGCAAGCCATGGCATCAAAACTGCGCCCGGTGTTGCAATAAAAGAGGGCGACCCAATCAATGATTACGGTTTTGGTTACCCACTATTTGTGAAGCCTGCACGAGGAGGCTCATCCAGAGGAACCCATAAAGTAAAACGAGCTGAAGATTTGGCAAGCGCAGTTGCAGATGCCTTCAAATACGATCGAAAAGTAATGATCGAAAAGGCGATATCGGGACGCGAAGTCGAATGTGCAGTGCTAGAGCGTGATGGCCGCATCGAATCTTCAGTACCTGGTGAGATCAAAATAGATTCACGTTTTGAGTTCTATGATTTCGAAGCGAAGTATCTAGATGGCGCAACCACTGTCGAAGCTCCAGCGAAAATCAATCGTACAGAAGAGATCAAGAAAGCAGCGGTCGAAGCTTTTAAATCCTTAGGATGTTCAGGTCTGGCAAGAGTGGATTTTTTCTATACAGATAATGATGAAATCATCATTAATGAGTTAAATACATTGCCAGGATTTACGCCAACCTCGGTATTTCCGCGGTTGTGGAGCGAGAGCGGGGTTTCTTACACAGATTTGATTACAGCGCTTCTTGAAACTGCGCTGCAGAGAACTAATTCAACTTTAAATTAGTGAAAGTTGCCGGTGACGGGACAAGTTAGCGTTCTGGTGATTCCAGGTACGGCTTGTACTTTGCCCAAAATCACGCGACCAAAATCCTCCATTGACGGAGCTTCGCAGCGCATGATGACATCGTAAGGACCAGTTACACCTTCAGCCAGAGTTACTCCAGAGATTGCAGAGACTGCTTGAGCAACTGATGAAGCTTTTCCGACCTCGGTTTGAATCAAGATATATGCCTGAACTGACATGCGCTTGCTCCTCTCTTACCGGTGTTACCGAAACCAAATTTATCCCATAAGTTTTACTCATGGCTAGTCCCGAGAAGCGCATCAAGGCGAAATGGAGCGAGTCTGAGTTAATTCTTAACATTTCGGAAATATTTGCCGAGAGCAACTCTGATCTTTTAGTTGGAATTGGGGACGATGCTGCTGTCGTTAGACGACCAGATAACTCTCTGGTAGTTACAACCGATATGGCTGTTGAAGATGTCCATTTCAAAGTTCAGTGGTCAAGCGCCTATCAAATTGGTCGCAAAGTCGCTGCCGCAAATTTGGCAGATATCTACGCCATGGGAGGCAAACCAAAGTATTTAACGGTAGCGATGGCCGCGACTGGAAATGAAGATTTAGAGTGGATGTTAGATATAGCAAAGGGGATTGCACACGAAGCGCATGTAGTTGGTGCGCAAGTTATTGGTGGCGATCTATCCAGATCAGAAAAAATCGTTATCTCAATTACTGCAATAGGTGAATGCCAAACTCCGATATTAAGAAGTGGCGCACAAATCGGAGATCAGATATATATTTCAAGTCTTCCGGGTTGGTCTGCCGCGGGCTTGCTTGCATTACAGCAGAATAAAAGTGGAGCGATTTTTGATTTTGCGATCTCAGAACATCAAGCGCCATCTGTTGATTATGACAATGCAGAACAGATAGCAATTAGCGCTAATTCTTTATGTGATGTAAGTGATTCGCTATTGATTCAAGGCCAGCAGATGGCAGATGCCTCTGGAGTGCAATTTGAAATTGATGCAAAATTATTTGAGCAGCATCCAGATTTCAATGAACTGTCTGAGGTAGCGGATGCGCTTGAGATTTCCGTATTTGAATTGATTTTAAGCGGAGGTGAAGATCACGTCTTTCTGGCCACAGGGCAAGGGGTGAGAGCTTTTCCGATTGGAAGAGTACTTGCCGGTAATGGAGTTAGACTTCTCCATGTAGATAAACCAAAATCAGGTTGGAAACATTTTCAATAAGTGGTCTAAAGATTGTTTCAAGGATTGTTTCAAGAATTGATTTAGGGATTGTTTTAAGGATTGGTTTAAAGAGAGGTAGGTGGGATGGCTGAGCATCTACCTGTAATCATTCAAGGTGGAATGGGTATCGCTGTCTCAAATTGGGAGCTGGCTAAGACCGTCTCAATGCAAGGTCAATTAGGTGTTGTCTCAGGCACCGCAATCGATAATGTTTTAGCGCGTCGACTTCAAGATGGCGATAAGACCGGAATTTGTCGTAGAGCGATGTCTCATTTTCCAAACCAAGAGATCGTTGACCATGTTTTAAATAAATATTTCATCGAAGGCGGTAAGTCTGAAACTGCGCCATACGTAATGGTGCCAAAGATAACTTTGGAACAGAAGCGCGAAGCTCAAGAGATTTTGATATTGGCTAACTTCGTTGAAGTGTGGCTTGCTAAAGAGGGCCACGATGGATTGGTCGGAATTAATTTTTTACATAAGATTCAAATGACCACCGCAGCTAGCGTATTTGGCGCGATGTTGGCAGGAGTCGATTACATAATCATGGGCGCTGGTATCCCACGTGAGTTGCCGAAGTTGATCAGACAGCTTGAGAAATTAGAGTTAGGTTCGGTGCCAGTTGATGTAATTGGTGGCCCTGCGGTTTCAACCACTATCAAGCCATTGGATTTTGTCCCTGCAAACACCCAAATAAAACGTCCTAAATTCTTGGCCATCATATCTGTTGATGTGTTGGGTACATATTTAGCTCGTGATGAAGAGACCAGGCCAGATGGTTTTATTATCGAACATAACTCTGCCGGCGGACATAATGCGCCACCACGTGGCAAATATGAATTTGATGCTGACGGTGAACCGATTTATGGCCCTAAGGACATTGCAGATTTAGAGAAGATGAAGAAGATTGGACTTCCATTTTGGTTAGCCGGAACATATGGGCATCCACTAAGAGTTAAAGCTGCGCTCGAACAAGGTGCGGCTGGAGTTCAGGTCGGAACGCTATTTGCAATTTCAAATCATTCAGGTTTTAGTTCTCGAACCAGATCACAATTAATCTCAAAATTAAAGAGCGATAATTTAGATATCAAAACAGATATCAAAGCATCACCAACTTCTTTCCCAATTAAGATCGCAAAATTAGAAGGACATACCTCAACAGAGGAAGGTTTTGCAGCTAGGCCCAAGCTCTGCGATTTGGGTTACCTACGAGAGCCAGTGCTCGCACAATCTGGTCGCATTCTTTATCGCTGCCCATCTGAACCAGATGATCAATTCATCAAAAAAGGTGGCGCACCTGAGGAGATCGAAGGTCGCAAATGTCTTTGCAACGGATTGATGGCAAATATCGGATTGCCGCAGATCAGACGTGATGGTTATGAAGAAGCGCCAATCGTTACCTTAGGTAGCGATATTCAAGGCGCGAAAGAGTTACTTAAAACTTTTCCAGATGGATATGGAGCTGATTCAGCAGTGAATTGGCTATTAAGCGCGAGCGACCTTGCCAGCTTTAAGGCAAGAGGTGCAGACGTTTTGGCGGGCTGAGCGGCCATTTAGAAGTACGCGCACGCGCTGAATATTTGGATTCCAACGACGACGTGTCTTAACTTGCGAGTGGGAAACATTGTTTCCGAAGCTTGGGCCTTTGCCGCAGATTTCGCATACTGATGCCACTGCAGTTCTCCTTAACTATGTCTATAACTAGGTCTATTCCTGTTTAATCTATAAAACCGATTAAACCTGTTTGTGCCGACTTACCAGCCCCAAAGACTACCCAATATCGTCCTGTGAGCGAAATCCGCTCCAAATAAGGCTCTTTACCTGCGATTAGAGCGCTAGCCATAAGAAAATGGGGCGTGGCCAAATTGCAGATAGACCTCGAAACCAAATTGGTCGATGTAATTGGCGATCGCACCGCAAAGGTCATCGCTTCCGAATTCGGATATCTAAATGTTGGTGATCTCCTGCATCACTATCCACGCCGGTATGTAAAGCGCGGAGAACTTACAAATATCGCTGAGCTTCGCGAAGGCGAGGAAGCAACGGTTTTAGCAAAAGTTCATAGCGTAAAAAAACGGCGGGCTCAAAATCGAAAAAGCGTAATCGTCGAAGTGATTATTGAAGATAACCATGGCGTGAAGATGTCACTCACCTTCTTCAATCAAGCTTGGCGCGAACGTGAGATGCGAATCGGACGACAAGGTTTGTTTGCGGGCAAGATCAGTACATTTAAGGGAGTACGGCAGTTAGCACATCCAGAACTTGAGTGGTTACCAGGGGATAGCGATGTCGAAGATGCCATCGAAGCATTTGCTGATCGCTACCTTCCGATTTATCCAGCTACGGCCAAATTCGCATCATGGAAAATTGCCAAAGCCATTGAGATAGTTCTTGATTCGCTTGAAGTGATACCTGATTTTCTGCCAAGTGCGATCAAAACTGAGAATCAATTTATGGATTTGATAGATGCATATAAGGCAGTGCATCGACCCAAAGACTTAGATGAATCCGATAGAGCGCTAAAGAGATTGACATTTGATGAGGCATTCTTACTTCAGTTGACGATGTTGCAACGAAAAGCAGCATTGGCAAAAGAGCATGCTGTTTCAAGAGTTCCAAAAGAGAACGGACTTTTAAGCGAATTCGATAGACGATTGCCATTTCAACTTACTCCGGGACAGCAGCAAGTTTCATCTGAGATTTTCGAAGATTTAAAGGGCGAGCATCCGATGCATAGGTTGCTGCAAGGTGAAGTGGGATCAGGAAAGACGATAGTTGCGCTTAGGGCGGCTCTTGGTGTGATCGATTCATCAGCACAAGTAGCGTTTTTAGCGCCAACCGAAGTACTCGCCTCGCAACATTTTCAAACCATCCAAAGACAATTAGGTGAACTAGCAAGCAAGGGGCAACTCGGCGCACCAGAAAATGCAATAACCGTAGAACTATTGACGGGATCGCTAAGCGCATCGGAGAAACGTGAAATTCATGGCCGATTGCAAAATGGCGAGATTGATCTAGTAATCGGTACGCATGCGCTGCTCTCCGAAGGGGTTGCATTTAAAGATCTTGGACTGGTGATTGTTGATGAGCAACATAGATTTGGCGTAGAACAGAGAGACTCTTTAAGAGCTAAATCGCAAACCCCACCACATTTACTAGTAATGACGGCAACTCCAATACCTCGAACTGTTGCCATCACAGTCTTTGGAGATTTGGATATCTCAACTTTGAAAGAGTTACCACTTGGTCGAAGCCCCATCACGACTCACGTAGTAAATGCATCTGTAAAACCGACATATTTGGCTAGAGCATGGGAGCGAATAAGGGAAGAGGTTGCCGAAGGGCATCAGGCTTATGTAGTTGCTCCACGTATCGGTGGCTCTGAAATCAAAGAAGATGCGGATATGGATTTTCTTTTTGGAACCGAGAGTAAGCAGAACTACTCTGTTTCCGAACTCGCTCCAGAGCTAGCCACCGGCTCTTTGAAAGGGCTAAAAGTCGCAATGCTGCATGGCAAATTAAATGCCGATGAGAAAGAGTCCACTATGGATGCTTTCTCAAAGGGTGAAATAGATGTTTTAGTCTCGACTACCGTAATTGAAGTCGGAGTCGACGTTCCAAATGCAACGATCATGGTCATAATGGATGCAGATCGTTTTGGTATCTCACAATTGCATCAATTAAGAGGCCGCGTGGGACGTGGCAGCGCACCAGGGCTATGCCTATTAGTGACCCAAGTTCCTGAAGATTCGCTTGCCTACGAGCGACTTGAGGCGGTAGCAAAAACTTTAGATGGATTTGAATTGGCAAGAATTGATTTAGATCAACGACGTGAAGGTGATGTCCTTGGCAAGAGTCAGAGCGGCGCTAGATCTCACCTTAAATTGTTACGTGTTTTGAGGGATGAAGAGATTATCGTCAAAGCGCGAAGCGCTGCTGAAATTACATTGAATGAAGGCTTAACCGATACCCTTCAGGAAGAGATCAAAAAGCTCACAGCGCAACAAGAGATTGAATATTTGGATAAAGGTTGAGAGATGCGCATCATTGCAGGAGTAGCAAAAGGTAGAAATTTGGCAAGTGTCGAAGGTGCGACCAGACCAACTTCGGATCGTGCTCGCGAAGCGCTCTTCTCATCTTTGATCTCCGAGTTTGGTGAATTCAAGAATTTGAGATTTTTGGATCTCTTTGCAGGCTCCGGTGCAGTTGGATTTGAAGCGCTTTCGCGTGGTGCAACAGTTGTGCACGCAGTTGAGAAGGATGAAGCCGCTGTAAAAACTATTCGCGCAAATCACGAGATAATTTTGAAAGCTAAACCCGAAGGTGAATTTAAGTTATTTGTGATGAGTGCTCAGAAATTTCTAACTGGCTTTGATTCAGAGACAGGTTACGACATAATTTTTATGGATCCACCTTATGAATTTGGTGATCAAGGCGTTCGAGAATTATTAGACACTATTGTCCAGAAGCAGATTTTGAGAAGTGGTGGATTAGTGGTGATTGAACGCTCCACAAAATCGCCTGAGGTGAATTGGCCAAAATCGCTTAGCCCCCTGCGCAGCAAGGAATATGGGGTAGCCACGCTGCATTATGCGGAGATGGGTTAATCTTTACCTATGGCACGTCGCGCAGTATGTCCAGGTTCATTTGATCCCATTACATATGGACACTTGGATATTATCAAAAGAGCAAGTGCGCATTTTGATGAAGTAGTTGTTGCAGTCTTTATAAACAGCACCAAACAGAGCCTCTTCTCGGTTGAAGAGCGAATTGAAATGATTAAAGAGACCACTAAGGATTTGCCGAATATAAAAGTAGATTCTTGGAGCGGGCTGACAGTCGAATATTGCAAACGTAACAATATCGACGTCATCACCAAAGGTTTACGAGCGGTATCTGACTTTGATTATGAATTACAACAGGCTCAAGTAAACCTACAAGCAGGCATCGATACTATGTTTATGGCCACAGATCCCGCTCATTCATTCCTATCTTCATCGTTAGTCAAGGAACTAGCCAAATACAATGGTGATATCACTTCTATGGTGCCAAAGGCAGTTCAGGTGGCGCTAGCTAAGAAAGCAGTAGGTAATTAAATGGATGCAGTAGAGAAATTAGCATCTGCCATCAAGATGGTAGAAGAGGCAAGAGGCGTCCCACTATCAGCATCATGTGTATTGCACCGCGGTGAGATCCTTGGAGTGCTGGATGAGGCCAAAGATGCCTTTCCTGACACCATTGCAAAGGCTGAATCAATTTTGGCAAATCGCGACAAAGTAATTGAAGAAGGTCGCATGCAAGCTGAGCAGATGGTAGCGATGGCACGCGAAGAGGCTTCGCAATTGATCGAACAAACTGCAATCATGCAACAAGCGCGAGATGAAGCGAAGAATATTCTTTTGCAGGCAAGACAAGAGGCAGCTGAACAGCGCCAAGAGATTGAGGAATACATCGATTCACGTCTTGCAACCCTTGAAGTGATTCTCAATAAGACTCAAGAGGCTATTACACGTGGCCGCGAACGTCTGGCTGGAAGCACAGATAAAGATGTGCTCTCTCAACTATCAGATAAGTAATCTCCTCTGATGAGCGTAAAAGCTTTTCGCTTCAATACTCACGACCTTCCGCGGCGTGCAGGCGAGATGAAGGACTACCAATTAAAGATTGATTTACCGGAACCAATCGGAATTGATGTAATTACGGTTCCAAAGGGTCCAATTGAGGTTGATCTAAAGATTGAATCCGTTGCCGAAGGTGTACTTGCAAGTGGCGAGATCCATGCAGTTGCAAAGGGCGAATGTATTCGCTGCTTAGATCCGATTGAGCTTGAGATAGATAAGAATTTTCAAGAGTTATATTCATATAAACCAAATCCAGAATTAGATGAAGAAGAGCAAGCAGATGAACTTCTAATGGATGGTGATTACATAGATCTAGAAGCACCGATTCGAGATGGAATCGTGCTATCTCTTCCAATCAATCCAGTGTGCGATGAGGAGTGCGAAGGGCTCTGCCCTGAGTGTGGCCTCAAGTGGCGCGAACTTCCCGCAGAGCATGCTCATGAGCAGATTGATGAGCGCTGGTCGGGGCTAAAGGGGCTATTGGAGAAGGGGCTATCGGACCCTGATAAATAAGTCGATTTCACTAAATGCCTTGATTAGGCGATAATTTCCACCTCGTAAGTTCGAAGCAGTTTTAATCAAGGAGTAGAGAAGTGCCAGTACCAAAGCGAAAGATGTCTCGTTCAAAGACACGTTCACGCCGTAGCCAGTGGAAAACAACTGCAGCTGCGATCTCTACCTGCTCACAGTGCCAACAGCCAAAGCTTCAGCACACTGCCTGCCCTACCTGCGGAACTTATAACCGTCGCCAAGTCGTAGAGGTTTAATTTCATGTTCGCGCAACTTACGGCGCGACTTGGCTTAGAGGTAGAGCCCGAGTTACTTCAATTAGCTTTTACCCACCGATCCTTTGCATATGAAAATGGTTTGGCAGAGACCAATGAGCGCCTTGAATTCCTTGGAGACTCAGTTCTTGGTTTAGTTGTAACAGAAGAGCTTTACACAAAATATCCAGATTTAGACGAATCCAGACTCTCGCCACTTAGATCTGGAATTGTAAACATGCGCGCCTTGGCAGATATTGCAAGATCACTTGAGATCGGTCAATACATCCGAATTGGAAAAGGTGAAGAGTTAACTGGTGGTAGAGATAAGAATTCATTGTTGGCAGATTCGCTTGAAGCTCTGATTGGTGCAATTTATCTAAGTCATGGATTCGCAGAAAGCCAGCGAGTAGTCAGAAATTTGATCACTGAGACATTAGAAAATGCGATGTCTCGTGGCGCTGGATTAGATGGAAAGACTGCGCTTCAAGAATTAGCCGCAGCTCGCAAATTAAGCGCTCCCGAATACCAAGTCACAGAGTCAGGCCCAGATCATGACAAGACATTTGTTGCGATAGCGGTGGTAGGCGGGGAAGCGATTGCAAGTGGTGAGGGCAAGAGCAAACGAGAAGCCGAACAGATTGCGGCGCGTATCGCTTACGAAAAGTTGATCTCCGAAAAATAAATTTAATTTAGATGCCAGAGTTACCAGAGGTAGAGACTGTCAGATTAGGTCTTGAGAAGCATGTCGTCGGTAAAACTGTACTCGCAACAAGTCAGCTTCATCCCCGAGCGCTTCGCGCAAATTCGCTTAATACGCTGAGAATCTTCAAAGGCGCAAAAATCAAAGCCGTAAAAAGACGCGGGAAATTTATGTGGCTGGAATTTGATCGGCCGGAAGTATTGGTTGCGCATCTTGGTATGAGCGGACAATTTAAAATACAAAAAGCCGGAACGGAGCAAGAGGCTCATTTACGGGCTAATTTCACGCTCTCAAACGGCCGCGAGATGCGTTTTATCGATCAAAGAACTTTTGGCTGGTTAGCGGTGGATCAATTAGTGGCAGGGATACCAACAATGGTTTCACATATTGCTAGAGATCCATTTGACCCAGATTTTAATAAACGGGAAATCGTAAAAGAGATTTCAACGAAGCGTGGCCAAATCAAGAAGGTGATTCTTGATCAAGAGGTAATTAGCGGAATTGGAAATATTTATGCAGATGAGGCTTTATGGAGAGCAGGCATCCCCCCCGAAACAATCGCCTCAGAACTTAGCTCAACACAGATTCTAAATTTGATAACCGCTGCCACTAAAGTCATGCAACGCGCACTGTCAGCCGGTGGGACTTCATTTGATGAGCTCTATATCAATGTAAATGGCGAGAGCGGATATTTCGAAAGATCTTTGGCGGTTTATGGCCGTGAAGGTGAGGCATGTCGCAGAAGACCCAGATGTAGAGCAAAAATAATCAGAATTGCCTTCGCCAACCGCTCGTCGCGCCTCTGTCCAGCCTGCCAAACCCGATAGGTTTCTCGCGTGTATTTGAAGAGTCTGACCATCAAGGGCTTTAAGTCCTTCGCCTCTTCGACGACCCTACTTCTTGAGCCAGGCATCACCTGCGTGGTTGGGCCAAATGGTTCAGGTAAATCCAATGTGGTTGATGCAATCAGTTGGGTAATGGGTGAGCAAGGTGCAAAATCTCTACGCGGCGGCAAGATGGAAGATGTCATCTTTGCTGGAACATCAGGACGCGCACCGCTTGGTCGCGCTGAAGTCTCTTTAACAATCGATAACTCTGATGGCTCTCTTCCAATCGATTACAGCGAAGTTACGATCTCAAGAATTCTCTTTCGTAATGGACAGAGCGAATATCAAATAAATGGTGAAGGAGTAAGACTCCTAGATATCCAAGAGTTGCTTTCAGATTCCGGTATTGGCCGCGAGATGCATGTGATTGTTGGACAAGGCCAGTTGGATGCCATTTTGATGGCAACGCCTGAGGAGCGCAGAGCTTTCATCGAAGAGGCAGCTGGTGTTCTCAAGCATCGCAAACGTAAAGAGAAGGCGCTTCGTAAATTAGATTCAATGCAAGCCAACATGGCGCGCGTGCAAGATCTAACTGTCGAATTGCGTAGACAATTAAAGCCACTTGGTAAGCAAGCTGAAGTTGCTAAGAAAGCTGCCACGATTCAAGCCGATCTACGTGACGTGAAGTTGAGATTGCTTGCAGATGATTACATCTCAATGAATAAAGTATTCAGCGCTGAAGTTGCAGACGAAAATGCGCTACGCGAACGTCGAGCAATTGTGGAAGCAGATCTCGAAGGAGTGCGCGCTCGCGAAGAGGCGCTAGATGCTGCGGCAGCATTTGAAGGCCCGCTACTTACAGAGGCGCAAGAGACTTACTACGCATTAACTGGAATTCGTGAAAAATTACGTGCAGTGGCAGCGCTTGCGCAAGAACGGACCAGATTCTTAACTCAAGATTCTGAAATTACAGCTGGCAGAGATCCTGAAGCGCTCGAAAACGAAGCAACAGTTTTAAGAAGTGAAGAGCAAGTATTAAGAGTTGGTCTAAACGCCAAGCAAGATGAGTTAAATCAATCTATTAATTCACTTCGGAATTTAGAGATTGAAGTTAAGGCAGAAGAGGATCGCATTGCTGCGATGCTCCGTGCCATTGCAGATCAAAGAGAAGGCACCGCCCGCCAAGAAGGCCATATCAAATCACTTGAAGCACGATTAGATGCGATGGCCCAAGAGATCACCCGTCTAACCAAAGCGCGAGATGATGCCCAGACTCGCGCTGCAAATGCGCAAGGCGAATATGCGCAATTTGAATTAGAGATCGCAAGTGCAGATAGCGGTGAGATTGGGTTAGATACCCAATTTGAAAGCGCCAAAAACGCTCTGGCTAGCGCCAAAGAAGCTTTAGCTAAATTAAATGAGACCGAGCGAAATGCGGATCGAAAGCGCAATTCAATTGAATCAAAATTAGAAGCGCTGAAATTAACTAGCCAAAATCGCGATGGATCATCTGCACTTCTACAAGATTCACGTGGAGTGCGACTTCTCGGTTCGCTCGCTAGCTTGATTAATATTGATCCAGGTTTTGAACCCGCAGTAGCAGCAGCTTTAGGAAGTTTGGCAGATTCCGTTGTGGTTCAAGATTTAAATGCAGCAGTTATGGCTATCAATGCACTTCGAAATGAGAATTTGGGCCAAGCGGAAATCTTGGTCTCAAACCCAGCAGTGCTACGTGGTGCGCAAGTTCCAGATGGCCTGACCCCACTTCTTTCACACATTAGAAGCGAATCTATCGGATCTCTGCTA
>JACCDW010384887.1_pt1 | contig 11732 bp, 10 predicted proteins | sample 7449781 | NCBI WGS metagenome assembly JACCDW01 (sample SAMN15323449, study PRJNA562643) | freshwater metagenome | isolation source: river surface water | place: USA:Blue River Watershed | collected 2017-08-18
GTAAATCATGCTAGGACTTTTAGCTTCGGATTTTTATATAGTCACTAGTAACTAGTCACTTGTCACTAGTCACTAGTCCGAAGTATGTGAATCGTGCTAAGACTTTTAGCTTCGGATTTTAGTTTAGGCGTTGGACGACATTAGACATGGAGATTAGAGGTGGAATTTTAACGTTGGACTCTAAACTTAAACCCTTGGACTCCGGACTTTGGACTCCGGACTAGTGACTAGCGACTATTTCTCCCTCTCCCATATTGACTCAAAAATTCTATCCCGACATATCGCCCAAATGTCGACTTTTAGCTATCTTGCAACAAATACGTATTTCCAAACATGGCTCAAATACCAACTCAATCCAAGAAGGACTTATTCACACACATCGCGATTTTAATTGCTTTGTTTCTTGTGTTATTCTTTGGCTTTTTCTTTGTGTATTTACCTTGGAGTACGCATCACGGCGAAACCATACAAGTTCCTAATTTAAAGGGAATGACGGTAGAGAAAATGGAAGAGGCGATCGGAGCGAATGATTTGTCCTATGAAGTTGCGGATTGCACTTATACGGCCGATAAGCCTCCTTTGACTGTATTATCACAATATCCTTTGCCAAATGCACTGGTAAAGTCGGGACGTAAAATTTATATTACAATCAATTCAGAAACACCGCCAACGATTAAATTGCCAACTTTGGTAGGCTTATCGGTTCGTAGTGCGGAGCAACAATTATACATTGCAGGATTACGCAAAGGAATTGTACATGAAGTAAATGATCCACGAATTAAGGAAGTTATTGAAGTACAAGCCTTTGGTAAAAAAATCGAAGCGGGTGCCAGTATTCCGAAAGGGACTATGGTGGACTTATATATTGGCAATGGAACGGCTGATGTGGAAATGGAAATTCCTGATTTTGTCGGCAAACCGATGGATGAGGTGACCCTTATTTTGGCAGGCATGAACTTAAAGGTTGGAAAAATTACCTACGAGGCTAATGACGCATTTCCTGCAGGAACTGTTTTCAAACAAACCTGTGCGACTTGCGAAGGAACAAGTGTTAAACCTGGCGACCTGATCGACCTATGGGTTGTGGGTGGCGAAGATCAATAATTATGGACATTACAATTGAAGAATTAAAAGAGCGTATGGACAAGGGGGAAAATTTGAACCTGATCGATGTCCGCGAAGAACATGAATTTGATGAATTCAACATTGGTGCAAAACTAATCCCATTAGGAGAATTGCCTGACCGTTTGGAGGAAATCGAAGCTTGGAAAGACCAAGAAATATTAATTCATTGCCGTTCGGGTGCGCGTTCAGGTCGTGCTAAAGAATATTTAGCCAGTGAAGGATTTACGAATGTGCGCAATGTTTTAGGAGGTATGCTTGCGTGGCAGGCTGCCGGATATTAAGATGCAATCCATTTCCACGAAGGACTTCAAGGAAAATTTATCCGCTCTTTCCCTTTTGGACATTCGAACGCCCAGGGAACGAGCGGATTTTGATTTAGGGGGCATTCACATCCCGCTCGATGATTTATTAGCTCGAATTGAGGAATTAGATCAGACACAACAATACACCGTGATTTGTTACAATGGAACGCAAAGCTTAATCGCTTGTCGGCTCCTTGCTGCCAAAGGTTATCATGTTCAAAATGTCACCGGTGGCTTAGAAGCTTATTTAAGTTTAGCTTGAATGTAGGCCAAAGCCTTATCGGGATGAATAAATTCAAAATCATCCTGATGACGAAACCAGGTTAATTGCTTTTTGGCATAATGCCTTGAATTGCGTTTCAACAAGCGAATCATTTCCGATTCATCGTATTCCCCTCTGAAATAACCGTAGACTTCTTTATACCCCAAGGTTTTTAGCGCATAACGGTCTTGAAAGGCTTCGAAATCTTTGGCTTCCTGGATCAATCCGGCAGCTAACATCATATCCATGCGCAAATCAATTCGCGCATATAATTCTTCTCGCGGTCGGTCCAGGCAAATTTTAATCATCTCAAACGGGCGATACGCTTTTTGCTGATTTCGGAAGGATGTATAGGATTTACCTGTTGACAAGCATACTTCCAAAGCTCTAACAACCCGTTGGGGATTTTGGGAATCAACCTTCGCCGCATATTCGGGATCTAAGTCTTGAAGCTGCGTGTAGAGTGGCTCCAAACCCTTTTCGGCTAAGGCATCCATCAATTTAGCACGTAAATTCAAATCTACATCGGGCATATTGTCCAAGCCTTCCATCAGCGCTTTCAGGTATAAACCCGAACCACCCGTTAAGATGACGATGTCTTTGGTTTGAAATAAATCCGTAAGGACTTTCAAAGCTTCACGCTCGAAGTCACCAGGGGAAAAATAATCATGAATGGAATGAGAATCAATGAAATGGTGCTTGACCCCACCCTGTTCATTTAGGCTCGGTTTTGCAGTTCCAATGCTTAATTCTTGGTAAAATTGCCGGGAATCGGCGGAGATGATTTCGGTATCAAAACTTTTGGCCATTTCGACACATAGAGCTGTTTTGCCAACAGCCGTAGGACCCGCAATGACCAAAAGTGTATTTTTCATCTTAATATGTATTCTTCTTGCCGTACCATTTACGGCCAGCTTTGGCTTTATCGAATGAACGTGGGTTTTCAGCTGGTTTAGCTGCGGCACCAGGTCCAGCTGGTTTTCCACCGCGATTCGGAGGACCTTGTTTGGCCTTCTTTTCTACCGTTAAAACCTTCATCGGATAGCGATGAGCTTCAATCACAGGAACTTTTTTGCCAATTAAACGCTCGATATCCTTTAAATATGCCTTTTCTTCAATATCGCAGAAGGAAATTGCGGTACCGTTCGCACCTGCACGACCTGTCCGACCAATCCGGTGAACATAGGTTTCGGGGATATTCGGTAACTCAAAATTAATGACATATTCCAAATCATCCACATCAATTCCACGGGCAGCGATATCGGTCGCGACCAACACGCGGGTCGTTTGGGCGGTGAAGTTTTTCAGAGCCGTTTGACGAGCATTTTGGGATTTATTTCCGTGAATGGCTTCCGCCTTGATACTAGCTTTCAACAATACCTTTACAACTTTATCCGCACCATGTTTGGTCCGCGTAAAGACTAAGGCCGTTTTGATTTTGGTATCTTCGAGGATATCCAAAAGCAGGGTGTTCTTGTTGTTTTTGTCAACAAAATAGACCGATTGATTGATAATTTCCACAGTAGATGAGACTGGAGTTACAGAAACTTCCGCTGGGTTTCGCAAAATAGAGGCAGCCAATTGAACAATTTCAGGCGGCATAGTAGCCGAGAAAAAGAGTGATTGACGCTGGCGAGGAAGCGCTGCCAAAAGCTTTCTTACATCATGAATAAAGCCCATGTCGAGCATACGATCCGCTTCATCTAGGACAAAATATTCAACATTGGCGATGGAAAGATGTTTTTGATTCATCAAATCCAATAAGCGGCCGGGTGTGGCAATAACCACGTCTACGCCGGCACGAAGTGCTGAAACTTGTGGACTCTGCCCTACTCCACCGAAAATTACGGTGTAATTCAGGGAAGTGTGACGAGCATACGCTTTAAAACTCTCTCCGATTTGAATCGCTAATTCCCTTGTGGGTGTTACAATTAATGCACGGATTTTTTTAGGTTTTTGAAACGTTTGCTTGGCATCCATTAATTGGATGATAGGCAAGGTAAAAGCAGCTGTTTTTCCGGTACCCGTTTGGGCGCAACCTAATAGGTCGGTGCCTTTGAGAACAATCGGAATAGCTTGCGCTTGAATAGGTGTTGGGTTAGAATAACCCTCCTCGCTGAGCGCCTTTAGAATTGGCTCAATGAGGTGTAAGTCTTGAAATGTCATATAAAATGAAGATGTGTGCTTATGAGTAATAACTGGAAATAACAAGCATCCTCATAATGATGCCGCAAGTTACGGCTTTATTTTTGCATTTCGCGCTTTCGGCCTTCAGCCGCGCGCGGTGGGAAACGCTGCCGGGGTCATGACCCCGGCAGCGTAGCTGCTCTAACTTGCGAACGTTTTTTTATTGACATAAATTGTCCAAGAACTTGATATTCTACACAGGCAGAGCAGCCTGAATTTCAGTTGGCTTTTGTGTCCCTATTAACAATTTCGCTCCCGACTTAAATACTAATTGGAGTCCTTGATTCCCAGCCACATTAAATACTTTTCCTTGTCCGTTGAACCCATATTTAATTCCCCAGCCACCATATTCCAACAGAGGACTATAGGTACGAACTTGAGCAGATTCAATTGATTCCCAAGCATAAAATTGCTCTTTGAAGTGAAAGGGGATAAAACGGACATAAATCCCTTGGGGAGTAATTCGGGTAAGGAGACGCATTTGCCGGAACAAAACGGGCAAGCCTAATCCAATAAAAATCGTCACAAAATAGGCAACAACCGATTCAGGAGGCTCTTGAATAAATGTATACATCATCGAAGCCCAAACACCAACCAGGATTAACCACAACCACCACTGGGTGAACCGCTGTGTTTCTTTAAATTCAGTCATTTTTCGAATATTTACAGAGCGTAATTTTAGCCAAAAAATCAATATCTTGTGCTAAAATTCTAAACCTGTGAATAAAAAATTAAGCTATATCATTGGCGCCTCGTCAGTTGGCACCCTGATTGAGTGGTACGACTTCTATATATTTGGTAGTTTGGCGACAGTTCTTTCGACCAAATTCTTCCCAACAGACAATCCCACAGCAGCATTTTTAAATACCTTGGCGACTTTTGCAGCAGGTTTTGTTGTTCGACCCTTTGGCGCATTATTTTTTGGAAAAATTGGAGACGTGATCGGTCGGAAATACACCTTTATGGTCACATTGATGTTAATGGGTGGAGCCACATTTGGCATTGGATTAATTCCCTCCTATCAAAGTATCGGTGCCTTGGCCCCTATTTCGGTTTTAATTCTACGATTACTACAAGGATTGGCACTAGGTGGCGAATATGGTGGAGCCGCAACCTATGTAGCGGAACATTCCCCCGCTCACAAAAGAGGCTTTTACACCTCCTGGATTCAAACCACAGCAACGCTGGGATTAATTATTTCATTAGGAGTAATCATGCTGACACGCAGCATTTTATCTCCAGAAGAATTTGATGCCTATGGATGGAGAATCCCTTTTCTCATCTCCATTGTCATGGTGATTGGCTCAATTATTGTGCGGAAAAATATGGCTGAATCGCCCTTATTTGAAGAAGCCAAAGCCAGCGGAAATGTTGCGGTCAACCCACTTAAAGAATCATTTGGAAATAAATTAAATTTGAAATTTGTCTTATTAGCCTTGTTTGGAGCAACCATGGGTCAAGGACTTGTTTGGTACACCGGACAATTCTACGCGCAAACCTTTTTACTCAAAATTTGTCGGCTCGAGGAAACACAAACAAACCTCATCTTGGTCATCGGTTTACTTGCCGGAACCCCATTATTTGTATTTTTTGGAGCACTTTCCGACAAAATTGGTCGCAAAGGAATCATGTTGGCTGGCATGGCATTCGCACTAATTTTGTATAGACCCATCTTTTCGACCATGTACGATTTAGTTGACACGAAACAAAAAACCGAAATCACCCATTTGATCACTTACGAAAATGGAAATACGGTCAAAACATTTACGGATGGAAGCACGGAAACTTTCATGGATACAGGGGCAAAAATTCATGTCCCTTCCTCGATTCAGTGGAAATTAATTGGTTTAATTTTCTGTCTAATCAGTTTTGTCAGCATGGCGTATGGCCCCATTGCCGCATTTTTAGTTGAGCTATTCCCCATTAAAATTCGATATACATCCATGTCCTTCCCGTATCACATTGGAAATGGAATTTTTGGTGGCCTAATGCCTGCCATTGCGACTTTTTTAGTCACAACGGCTTCGAAAGATTCGAGCATTGCGAAGCCCTATTTGGAAGGCTTAAACTACCCTATCGCGATGATATCGGTCTGTTTGATCATTGGATTAGTCTATATGAAAGATGCCAAAATCAAGAAAGAAATTGAACTAAACGGCCTTAAACGACTTTTGGGTATCGTTTGGATGATTTTAGGAATTGCGACAGGATTATACTTAGTCTATTTTCAAGCGATACCTTTATGGGAAAAAGGCGGTAACGACCTCGTCCCAGCCATTATTTACACATTTATTTTAGCCCCCTTCATCACGGTTGGCATGAGCCTTTTCGGCTATTTTGCTTTGCGCGGTGAATTTGACCAATAACACAATGAGAATTAATTCCTTAGCACAATACCACGAAGCGTATGCAAAAAGTGTGAATCAACCTGAACAATTTTGGGCTGATGTTGCCAACGAGTTCGACTGGATTAAGCCATTTACCAAAGTCCTTGATTGGAGTTTTGACGACTATTCAGTCAAATGGTTTGAAGACGGTCAAATGAACATTACAGCAAATGCGCTGGACCGTCATTTGAAAACCATTCCAGAGCAAGCTGCCATTATTTATGAACCCAATGAGCCGGGAGATGAGGCAATTACGCTGACATATCGCCAACTCCATGAACGCGTTTGTAAATTCAGTAATGTATTAAAAGCACAAGGAGTCCAAAAAGGGGATCGTATCTGTATTTACATGCCGATGATCCCTGAATTAGCGATCGCCGTTTTAGCATGTGCGCGAATCGGGGCAATTCATTCGGTTGTATTTGGCGGATTTTCTGCGCAATCGATTTCGGATCGTATAAACGATTCCCAATGTAAACTGGTCATCACCACCGATGGGGCCGTACGCGGGAATAAAAACATCCCGATGAAAGAAACGGTTGACGATGCACTGATTTCATGTCCAAGTGTGGAAACGGTTATCGTGAAAACACGGACGAAAACTCCGGTTGCGATGTTCAAAGGTCGCGATCTCTGGTGGGAAGAGGAAGAGGCACAAGCCTCAGCAGTCTGTGAACCTGAAGCAATGAACGCGGAAGACCCCCTATTCATTTTATATACTTCAGGATCTACAGGTAAACCAAAGGGTGTCGTGCATACCTGTGGAGGTTACATGGTTTATACGGCTTATACCTTCGCGAACGTATTTCAGTACAATCCGGGAGATGTATTTTTCTGTACAGCAGATATCGGTTGGATCACTGGACACTCCTATTTGGTCTATGGCCCCTTATTGAATGGCGCGATTACGGTCTTATTTGAAGGCATCCCAACTTACCCAGATGCGGGTCGTTTTTGGGATATTATCAAACGTCACCAAATCAACATCTTCTATACGGCACCTACCGCAATCCGTTCATTGATGGGTTTTGGAGACGAAGTATTAGCAGGGAAAGATTTAAGTTCCCTTCGAGTTTTGGGATCCGTAGGGGAACCTATCAACGAAGAAGCGTGGCATTGGTACCATGAAAAAATCGGACAGGGCAATTGCCCAATCGTTGACACGTGGTGGCAAACAGAAACAGGAGGTTTGATGATTTCCCCGATCGCGGGCATTACGCCTTTAAAACCTGCTTTCGCAACACTTCCCTTACCTGGAGTTCAACCTATATTAGTGGATGAAAACGGCAAGGAAATCGAAGGAAATGGAGTCAATGGAAACTTATGCATCAAATATCCATGGCCATCCATCATTCGAACAACCTATGGCGATCATGAACGATGCAAATCAACCTACTTCTCAACCTATCCAGGATTATATTTTACGGGAGATGGATGTATGCGCGATGAGGATGGATATTACCGAATCACCGGTCGGGTCGATGATGTGATGAACATTTCGGGTCACCGCATCGGAACTGCTGAAGTAGAAAATGCTATCAATATGCATACTGGGGTCATTGAATCCGCGGTTGTTGGCTTTCCGCACGATGTCAAAGGACAAGGAATATATGCATACGTAATTTGTGAACACCCGACGATTAATGATGAATTAACACGTAAGGATATATTGGCCACGGTTTCTCGGGTGATTGGACCAATTGCCAAACCCGATAAGATTCAATTTGTGACTGGACTTCCTAAAACCCGTTCGGGTAAAATCATGCGCCGCATTTTACGTAAAGTCGCCGAAGGCGAATTTGGTAGTTTGGGTGATACCTCAACCTTGTTAGATCCATCGGTGGTGGATTCGATCATTAAGGGGGCGATGTGAAGAGGTAAGAGGTAAGAGGTAAGAGGTAAGAGGTAAGAATTAAGAGGTAAGAATTAAGAGGTGAGATGCCCGGGGTGTAAACTTCGGGCATTCTATTTTATTAAAAAGCCCCGAGAATAAATCCCGGGGCTCATATAAACAAGGCGCAAATCAACCTCTTAATTCTTAACTCTTAATTCAATTACCAAAAATAGGTATACAACAACAACAACATCATAACAATGATCACGGAACCTACGATAAAGGAAGGAGCCAATTTGAACATCTTCGCATCGATTTCCAAGCCTTTTGGATTGTTCTTAGATTCTGGATCCATTAATGAAATAATCACCATCGAGGAGATGCAGAACGTAAATACCCAGCCCATTCGATCAATAAATGGAATCACATACATACCATCAGCATCTTGGAACGAAGTGTAGAACAAACAATCTGTAACGCCCGTCCAAGTAGGAATGTACTTGGATACAATAGAAAAAGTAACCCCACCTAGTAAAGCAAATAAGGCTGCCTTTGATGTTGTACGTTTCCAAAAGAATCCCATGATAAACAAGGCAAAGATACCCGGTGAAAAATACCCGGTATATTCCTGAATAAATTGGAATCCACCCTTCTTATCTATGCCCATGAAAGGGGCGATTAGAACGGCAATGATCGTAGCTGCAACAACTGCAATACGTCCAATGGATACTAATTTCTTCTCAGAAGCATTTGGATTAATGTAATTCTTATAGATATCCAAGGTAAAAATAGTTGAAATCGAATTTGCCTTACCTGCCATCGAAGCAACCACAGCCGCCGTTAATGCAGCAAATGACAATCCTTTAAGACCCACAGGTAATAGATTTAATAAAACAGGATATGCATTGTCCTTGCTTAACACACCATCTTTCAACATCTCCGTTTGGAACATTCCATCTTTATATAATAAATACGCAGCAATTCCTGGTAAAACCACGATAATTGGCATCATCATCTTTAAAAATGCAGCAAACAAAATACCATTTCGCGCAGTTGGCAAATCTGCTCCTAATGCTCTTTGCGTAATGTATTGATTACAACCCCAATAATTCAAGTTGACAATCCACATACCACCAATTAACACCGTTAAACCAGGAAGCGATGGATAGTTCGCATTCTCTTTGTTAAAAATCATGTGAAAATGATCGGGCGCTTTAGTCATTAAATGATTTAAGCCATTCATAACACCTTCGCCTCCAAAACGAGTTGAGACTAAATTCAAGGCCAAATAAGAAGTAACCAATCCTCCCAATACCAAGAAAACCACCTGAATCACATCCGTGTAGCCAATAACTTTCATCCCTCCAAGGGTAATGATAATGGCAAAAGCCGACATGGCTATCATACAAACAGTAAAGTCAATTCCAGAAATGGTTGAAACCGCTAATGCCCCTAAATATAAAATGGAGGTTAAATTAACCGCCACATATAATAACAACCAAAAAACAGCCATAATTAAACTTACCGTCGAATTATACCGTCTATTCAAAAACTGAGGCATGGTAAAAATTTTGTTCTTCAAATAGATGGGCATGAAGAAAATCGCAACGATTAAGAGTGTTGCTGCGGCCATCCATTCATAGGTAGCAATCGCTAAACCCATTTGGAAACCATCACCAGAGGTACCAATAAACTGCTCTGCTGAAATATTTGAAGCAATTAAGGAAGATCCAATCGCCCACCAGGTTAATGAACCTTCTGCTAAAAAGAAATCATTTGAATCCGTAACTTTTGACTTTTTCTTATTGTAAATCCAATATCCATAGCCTGAAACGACAATGAAATAAAACAAAAAGACTAGGTAGTCGAGCAGCTGTAAACTGTGTGCTTGCATAAAATATGGGTTTAGTTTAGGGTAATCAGTTACGAAAATAGACTTTTTCAAGACAAAAGAAAAGGATTCAATGGAATAATACTATTCCCAATAGGTCGGTTTCACCAAAACAACTTCTTCCTCTCGATCCACAATGACCTGTCCAGGCAGTAAATCTTTGGTCTTTCGAACATATTTTTTAGCCGTTACAATGACAGGACAAAGCGACTCTGTAGCACGTTTAGAAAAATGCGCAGCTAGCTCTGCCGCCTTTTCAATCACGTGTTTAGGTACCGTACGTTGTTGGGGATTCCGAATGATCACATGCGACCCAGACACATCTCGCGCATGTAACCAAATGTCAAATTTCTTCGCATATTTCAGCGTCAACAAATCGTTGTTTTTGGCATTTTTCCCGACCCAAATCGTCCAACCACCGGTAACAAATTGCTTAAATGGCAATTCTTCTGCGGATTGCTTGGTCGATTTCTGCACCTGCAAATATTGTAAATAGGGTTTTAATTCCCGACGCACCTGAGCGGCTTCTATGCCCTTCAACTGCTCCCCCAATTCCAAAATTTCAGCTTTTTTTCGGGCTACATTGGATTCCCATTGGGCAATTTCTTTCGAGAAATTCTTTGCTTTTCGGTAATAATTTTCGGCATTTTCAGGGCCTGATAACAAGGAGTTTAATTTTATGTTAACTTTTCCCCCATGGTAAAAGTCTTCGAGTTCTACCGACTTCGCTCCTGGTGGAATCAAATGCAAATAGGCCATTAATATATTTCCAATTTCTTCGTAGGCCAAACTAGAATCGCGTTTGACTTGTTGTTTTTCCAAAGTCTCCAAGTAATGAATCGCCTTTAGATGCAATTTCCCTAAGGTTTCTGCCAATAAGGATTTCTCCCGACGAAACTCCCCGACCGAATAATGCAGCGAATAAAACTGATTCAAGGCATCAAACACATCTCGGGTTTGGTATAATGACTCCACATGTACAGGAAACAATGACAAAGCAATTCCTTTATTTGTTTCTACAATAGAAATCAGGGGATCATCAAGGTATTCAAGCGTTGTTTGCAACATATTCCATTGACCCATGATCGATTGATTCGCATACCCTAGGCTATCCAAATAGCTCCCTCCCTCCTTTCCAAAAGTTGGGTACAAGGGCATCCAATCTCCGTCGGCTTGTTGGAATGCCTCAAATGTCTGATCAATCTTCCTATCTAATTGGCCTAGACTTAATTCAAAATCTTTCCCTAATCGCTTCTGAAATTGCCCACTATGCTCACCCGATTGAAATAGGATCACATTCGAACGATTGCCAAAAAGTTTTAAAACGAGCACCTGTTCTCCTAAGAAATACATTCCAATCGCGCGTTCATTCTCAAAAACACGCACATCTTGCACCTCATGCAAGAGCAGATCAGAAAACAAATCAACGGAATTACGTCCCGCTCGTCTGAAATCATCCGGAAACTGTAGGGTAGAAAACTGCGAATCAAAACTACATTTTATCCAAAAATCTTGCCCATTCTGTCGTTCAAATCCGATCACCAACTCATCTTTTTCTTGCGAAAAACATTGCTTGAGTCGCGCATAGGTCAACTTTTGACGAAGTTCCCGAGCCAGAATTCGTAGGAAAAAATGATTGTTATGCATAAATTGGGTTTTTATTCACTCATGCCCCTCCCCGATTCTTACCTTTCCGTTTCAAGACCTGCCGAGGGACTTTACAAAGATAAAGGAAGTAAATTCA
>JACCDW010831265.1_pt1 | contig 11732 bp, 10 predicted proteins | sample 7449781 | NCBI WGS metagenome assembly JACCDW01 (sample SAMN15323449, study PRJNA562643) | freshwater metagenome | isolation source: river surface water | place: USA:Blue River Watershed | collected 2017-08-18
GATGCCATCCTGGGCGCTGTTATTGCCGAATATTTATTCAAAAAATACCCCTACCGAGACGAGGGTTTTCTTACCGAAACCCGATCCAAACTCGTCAACCGAGAGACCCTGAATGAGGTAGGAATAAAAATTGGCTTAAAGAAAACTTTGCAACAAGTGGTCGACAACCGTCAGTTTGTAGGCAACAAATCCCTGTATGGAGATATTCTGGAAGCATTCCTAGGCGCAGTTTATTTGGATAGAGGCTATTCATTTTCAAAAAAATTAATTCTCCAACGAATCTTGATTCACTTGGACTTGGAAGGAATGGTAACGACAGTTTCCAACCACAAAAGCAAAGTGATTGAATGGTCGCAGCGGGAAGGAAACCAAGTGGAATTCCAGGTTGTTCAAGTAAATAGCAATCAACGGTACAAAGAGTTTGTTGTTGCAATTGTGGTCAATGGAGAATCCATTGCTCAAGGCAAGGGTGAAACCAAGAAGAAAGCCGAACAGGAAGCTTCTAAGAATGCCTGCGAACAATTACAAATTTCGACGCGTTGATTACTTGAATTGAACGATCTATCCATGGATGCACTTAAAATTGCTGGAGCTACCCTCAACCAAACCCCACTGGATTGGCGGGGAAACTTTGAGCGCATTGTACTCGCGATCCAAGAAGCAAAAAGTAAAGGGGTAGAATTACTATGCTTTCCGGAACTTACCCTCACGGGCTACGGGGCAGAAGACCTTTTTCTAAGCCCCTGGTTTGCAGAGAAAGCCAAGCTACAACTCGAGCAACTCCTACCCTATTCTAAAGACATTACCCTATCCGTAGGTCTACCGATCCGATTGGAAGGCAAGGTATACAACACCATGGCCATCCTTGAAAATGGCGCGGTAAAAGGCATTGTAGCCAAGCAATTTATGGCTATTGATGGCGTTCACTATGAATTCCGATGGTTTACCCCCTGGCCAGCATTCGAACTAACTTCAGTTGAAATCAACGGCATACAAGTGCCTTTTGGAGATCTTACATTTCACTTGAAAGGCATACAGTACGGATTTGAAATCTGTGAAGATGCCTGGAGAGGAGATGCAAGACCTGGATACCGACTTTGTGAAAGAAAGGTGGATTTGATTTTCAATCCCAGTGCCTCTCATTTTGCTATGAACAAGACCGTGGAGCGGAAAACACTAGTTTCCAAGAGCTCTGCGATGTTCAATTGCTACTACTTTTATGTCAACCTGCTCGGAAATGAGGCAGGAAGAATGATTTTTGATGGGGAGATTTTATTGGCTAAGGATGGAGAGCTGCTTGGAAGAAACCAGTTATTGACCTTCCAATCGGTCCAGGTATGCGCCTTTACCCTCGAGAATAAAGCCCAAAATATTGCTCCTATTCAACCTAAGGAATGGGAGTTTGTGCAAGCGTCGAGCTTGGCACTCTTCGATTACCTCCGCAAGAGTAAAGCCAAAGGATTTGTCCTTTCTCTTTCTGGAGGAGCAGATTCTTCGACCATAGCCGTGTTGGTTGCCGAAATGGTGCGTAGAGGCATTCAGGAACTTGGAGTGGAGGGGTTTGTATCCAAACTAGGGCTACCGCTCACTGCAAGCAAGGAGGACCCAGAGAAAAGCCTGGTAAATCAGCTCCTAACCACCGCTTACCAAGGCACGAAAAACTCTTCAGAAGCCACCTTTAACTCTGCTAAGGTGCTTGCTGAAAGTCTTGGAGCAGCCTTTATGAGTTGGACCATTGACGAGGAAGTACAGGGCTACACCCAAAAAATCGAAGCCGCTTTGGGAAGAGCACTTACTTGGGAGCAAGACGATATCAGTTTACAGAATATTCAAGCGCGCACACGCTCACCCATCATCTGGCTTCTTGCCAATTTGAAAAATGCCTTACTGCTCTCCACTTCCAATCGAAGTGAGGGAGATGTGGGCTATGCGACCATGGATGGGGATACCAGCGGTAGCATTTCTCCGATTGCAGGTGTAGATAAGGATTTTGTGATTCACTGGTTGCAATGGGCTGAAAAAAACCTAGACAGACCAGGTTTACATGCGGTAAATTCGCTCACCCCTACCGCTGAATTGCGTCCACTTGAGCGAAGCCAAACGGATGAAAAAGACCTCATGCCCTATTCTCTTTTGGTTGATATCGAACGCTTGGCAATCCGAGACCGTCGTTCACCGGTAGAAGTATTTGTAGCGCTGCAGAAAAAAAATGAGTTTGAAGAGGCCGAACTGAAGGAATATATTAAAAAATTCTTCCGACTTTGGTCTCGAAATCAATGGAAAAGGGAACGATTGGCTCCCTCCTTCCACTTGGATGATTTCAATGTAGACCCCAAAACCTGGTGTCGATTCCCCATCCTCTCTGGAGGTTTTGAAGAAGAATTAAATCAATTAGATTATAACTAAGCATGCTTTCATTTCTTTTTAGCTTTATTGTTTGGGATCCTAGCCCCACGATTTTCGAGGGCGTTGACCGCTTCAGATGGTACGGTTTACTTTTTGCCTTGGGATTTATCATCTCCCAGCAAATCATGGTTTACTTTTTTAAGAAAGAAGGGAAAAATCCTGCATTGGTAGATCAGCTCACGATTTACATGGTCTTGGCTACCATCATTGGGGCACGTTTGGGGCACGTCTTGTTTTATGAGCCTGAAAAATACCTAGGTAACCCATTGAATATCCTTAAAATCTGGGAAGGAGGCCTAGCCTCCCATGGTGCTGCGATTTCTATTCCTATTGCACTCTGGATCTTCTGTAGACGGAACCAAGGGATGCGCTACCTTTGGGTAGTGGATCGGATTGTAATCGTCGTAGCATTGACTGGAGCGCTGATTCGGACAGGGAATTTGATGAATTCAGAAATTGGAGGGAAAGACACCAACTCAGACACTGGAATCGTCTATGCTCGCGATACAGAAGAAATTTTGAGTACCCTACGTGTACCCATCGAATCCATCGAAGCTTACAAGCCTTTAGATCGAGAGGGAGAAATCCAAGGGACAGGTATTGTGCCTGTCAACTTCGATCTTGTAATCTCGAAAGGCAATTACACCAAGGAGAGCTTGGAGTCTGTTCTTACGCAAGACATCAAGTATGCACTCACTCAGTTTAACTCCTCCAAAGAGTTTTTGGCGGAGCCACTGAATACGCCCCTCCAGCTAGAAATCAAAGAACAGGCAAGCAATTACCTCGTTACTGTTAAAACCCTTGGTCGTGTAAAATACCCCACTCAGGTCTTCGAGGCAGTGACCTATTTATTAATCTTTCTTTTGCTGCTGAGCTTGTGGAATAAGTATAAATCCAAACTCCCTGACGGGCTACTTTTCGGCCTATTTTTCATTCTGGTCTTCGGATCACGCTTTGGATGGGAATTCTTAAAAGAGGTTCAGGTGGATTTTGAACAATCCATGCAGTTGAATATGGGGCAACTCTTAAGTATTCCTCTCATTACAATAGGATTGATTCTAGTGATTCGAGCCTTAAAAAAGGGAAGTCCGAAAATCGACTAAGGTACTGGATCGTGTCCATGTCCTCCCCAGGGATGGCATCTACCAATTCTTTTGAGTCCCAATAATCCCCCCTTAAGCACGCCGTGCTTTAAGATGGCCTCTTTCATGTACTGACTGCAGGTAGGACTATATCGGCAGCTTGCTGGAAAAATTGGTGAAATCACATATTGGTAGACCAGTACAGGAAATATGGCTATCTTTCGGAGGTAGGTCATGAACATGGTGATTCCCATTTTGGTCAAACATGCAGAAGTTGGAGCAAATTTACCGGTATAAATTTTCTTATCCCCAGTTTTTATTTGCGGCACAAGCAATCTTTTTTTTCTGTGTGCTCCATTTTTTTTCGCTAACAGCTTTTGGACAGGACAGCCATTTGATTCAAGACAGCCCTAAACAAATTCGCGTCAACTCCATCTACATCATTGGCAATGAAAAAACGGAGAAGGAGATTATCTTACGTGAACTCGATTTTGTAACCAATTACCCCTACGAATGGGAAACTTTTTTGGGAATACTCAAGGCAGATCAGCAAAAAATATTTAACCTCCGATTATTTAACGAAGTTGAAATCACCCCCTTACGTACTGGACCAGAAGAAGTCGAAGTGTTGATAGCTGTGAAAGAGCGCTGGTACATTTTGCCCTCTGTTATTTTTCAGTTGGCGGATCGAAATTTTGCAGAATGGTGGACCAACCAAGGCCGCGATTGGTCGAGGGTCAACTATGGGATCAAAATCAACCATGCGAATGTGGGGGGAAGAAATGAAAAGTTCCGTTTCTCGGGCCAACTGGGATTCACAAAAGGGCTAGAAGTAATCTACTCCAAGCCCTACATTGACCGGAAGCAAAAACATGGGCTCTCGTTTCAACTGAGTTACCGTGACCAAAAAACAGTGCCCATTGCCTCTAGATTCAATCGACAAATCTTCTACACGTCCGCGCTTGAGGAGGTCCTACGAAAAAACTTTGCAACTGCACTCCGGTATACTTATCGGCGGACTTTCTACAATTTTCACCTACTCACTCTCGGCCATAGTAGCACCTGGATATCACCGAAAGTACTGGAACAGAATCCCAAATATTTTCTTCAGCCTGGAAACCGGCTCTCCTATTCCTTTTTTCAGTATTCCTTTCTCCACGACAAGCGAGACAACATTGCTTATGCGACCAAGGGAGAACTCCTACAGTTGACTGCTACGAAATATGGGCTTTTCTCTAGAAAAGATTTGGATGAATTGGAAATTAACGTAACCGCAAACCGATACATTCCTTTGGGAAAAGGTTTTCATTTTGCCTCAGGATTGAATATTGGCTGGTTTACCAGTGCCAATCAACCCTATACCTTGGTACGAGGCATTGGCTACATGCCTAATTTTATCCGAGGCTATGAGCTCAATGTCATCGAAGGACAGCAACTGCTCGTTCATAAGAATAGCTTGCGGTTTCAACTGATCAATACCAGTTTTGACCTATCTCAGGCCATTTACAACGATCAATTCAACAGGCTGCCGCTCAGTATCTACCTCAGTGGCAATTTTGATCAGGGGGCAGTGCGGGATCGCAATCGGATACCAGAAAACTTGGCACTCACCAATCAGTACCTTTTTGGCTATGGAGCTGGTATAGACTTAGTCACAGGGTATGACGCCGTGTTTCGATTGGAATACTCCATCAACAAACAAGGAGTAGGTAACTTATTCTTCAACTTCAAGGCGCCTTTTTAAGCGTAAGAATCTAGGAGGTAAATCAGTTAAAACTTCTCTTCTACCCCTAGCCCAAATAAGGCAAAATCATACTTCACAGGATCTAGCGGATCAAATGATCGAAGGACTTGAGTGAGTTCCAGGGCGGTGCCCCAGTCGGTTTGCTTACGGGTAATCAATCCTAGTTTTCTCCCCACCCGATCCACGTGCAGGTCACAAGGGCAAATCAATTGTGCAGGACTGATGGCTTTCCAAATCCCAAAATCCACTCCCTTGTTGTCCTGACGCACCATCCAGCGCAGGTACATGTTGATGCGCTTGCAAGCGGAACGGGTAGCGGGGGAAGAAATATGCTTCCTAGTTCGGGATGGTGCATCCTCCAAACTAAAAAAATGTCTTTGGAATTGGGTAAGCATGGATTCCATGCTATCCACAGCGCCGGTTTGGCCGATTAGAAATGCCTCTTCCAAACTATCCTGCTGTCGATAAAACCAGGACAAAAAATGAATGAAATACAGTGCATCGACTTCGTTGAAGGTACGGTGTTTGAAATCTAAAAACACTTTCAAGTCACCTTCGGAATGATTGATTAGAAAATCGTGCGGAGCATTATCCATGCGTACCAGCAGTTCGCTGCATTTATTGAGGATAGTTTTGCGCTGACCCCAGGCCAAGATCGCTGCGAAAAAACCTGCAATTTCAATGTCTTGCTTTTTTTGGAAGCGATGTGGGATGGAAATCGGGTCTAGTTCGATAAAGTTGGGGCCATTGTATAGGGCTACCTTTTCGTCTAAAAAACCCTTGATTGATTGACTCATAGCTGGACCACTTGCTCCCCTCCTTGGGTACCATCAAACCATTTAAAGACCAATTTCTTGTCCTGTACTTCTGCCAGGTGCCAGTCGAAACTGCTGATTTGAGTGAGCACGCGAATTTTATCCAATTCAGGGTCGTACAGGCAGATATCAAAATCAGGAAGTTCGGTAGCATCTAAAGTGTTCCATTTTTCCAAAACAAGTCCTTCCTGCACTATGCTTACCTTTTTCCCAAATACAAACTCTTCCAATACGGAAGGAACCCCATCTTTTCTCCTCAACCGTGCTCCTACTGGACCAAAAAGGATTTGTTTTTCCACTTTAGCCTCCAACAGATCATTGGAATTGGGTAGGGTTTCCCAAATGGTTTGCACCACCATTCCATTTTTACGCTCTGGCTTAAGCCGAGTTAGCAGTTGGGAAAGCTTGGAAAACAAATAGGTAAGTCCAATAAATAATAAGCCAAAGCTGGCTAAGATGGGGTAAGACAACACAAAAATGCTGTTCCAAATAAATCGGAAAACATGGTGAAAAAACAGCTGAATTTTGGACATAACAAAATTTGGCAATGGAAGGAAATGCTGGACTTATGGAACAGCAAGTCCTCACAGAAGGGATTGAAGAAGGTCTTTGCCCTGCTCTAGCAATTAGTACAAAATCTCTACAGGGAAACGGGCATTCACTCCCTTCAATTGTTCGAATGCCGCTTGAGAAAGTTTGATTAAGACTTTAGAGTTGTCCCCCGTTTCCGGCAATACACCGACCACACGTGCAAAAATGGTGAGGTTATTCTCCTCATTTTTCACTCGAATCACACTTCCTACAGGAGCAGTTCGGTGTAGCACCAAGTACTTTTTATTGGCCTCAGTCCCAGGAATCAACTCTGCCAACCCTGTCTCTTTCGTGTTTGTAAATCCTCCTGAGGTATTTGGAGCGGTAACTTCCTCCTTTGGTGCTGTCACCTCCTGCTTTGGTGTTGCACTAGATTCTACAGATTGAGCAGGAGCAGCTGCTTGCTGTCTCCTTACTACTTCCTTAACCACAGGCTCGACAGCGGCAGAAGCCCCTTTAGCTACTTTGATGGATTGCCCTACCTTAAGGTTATTTGAAGTCAGGGCATTCCACTGGATCAAGTCTTCTATGGAAGTCCCGTAGAGTTTGGATAAAGAAAATAGCGATTCTCCAGATTTAACGGTATGGGATGTCCATTCTCCTGAGCTGCTTGAGGAAGTGGATGTAGCACCTGTTTCTTTCGCTTCCTTAGGCTGTTCTACTTTCCTTTCAACAGCTTTGGGTTCCTCTTTTTTGACTTCTTCTTTCTTTACCTCCTTTGGAGCAGCAGCTTGCGCTAGGGACTCAGTATTCGATTTAGCCGCTTCTACAGGCACAGATGCAAAGATCTTCAGGGATTGGCCCACTAGTACTTTATTACTTGTCAACGAATTCCATTTTTTTAACTCTGCTATCGTGACGTTATACTTATCGGCAATTGAAAATAAAGACTCACCACGCACTATTTTGTGGGTTGTTTTGAGCGCAAGTTTGGTTTCAGCAGTAGCAGTTGAAGATGGCACAGCTGTAGATTCAGGAGCTGTTGTCTTGGTGGAAGTAACTGGTTGGGAAACCACCACAGGGCTTTCAACTTTATTCGTCGTAGAACCCGAATTTACGGCAGTACTTCTCGTTTCAGCCTGAGTTGTAGCAGTTGTTGGTGCGGGTGCGGGGGTCGCGCTGGTAGAAGCTACCACTGGCTGAGAATTGCTTGGCTGACCAAAAGGCACCAGGAGGGTTTGCCCATCCTTAATCCCCTGCTTCAGCGCTTCATTAGCCTCTTGAATAGCTACCATAGGTACTTTGTACCTTCGGGAAATAGAAAATAAGGTCTCCTGACCCACTACTTGGTGAAGAATAAACGTCCGATCTCCGATTTTTTGTACCCCAATAGAATCCAGTCGATCTCGATCTGCCGCAAATGAACCAAATTGGGAGATCATGAATAGAAAAAGGATGCAGCTAAGGAGGTGGAATCTACCGTACATAAGGGAAAGTAAAATTGAGTGTTAAGCGAAATACTTGGAAAGCAATAAAACAAAAATAACCTTCATCCCTCATTATTCAAGTTGAAAGCTGGAAAATTCCTTAATTTAGATGTTGGCTTTTCTGTGTGGATGAGCTCCTTCAACCAGGCACAGAGTTGCCACAGAATCGGAAAGAAAATTGACTGAAAACTACGCTCCTATGTACCGGTTTACCCTACTTCTCTTCACTCTTTTTTCGATTTCATCGGGCTTAGTGCTAGCGCAACAAAATTCCAAAAAGGTATTCACCTTCGCAATCGACCAGGACATTGATCCAGGGATGAATCGTCGAGTGAAATTGGCTTTAGAACAAGCGGAGGCATTAAAAGTAGATGTTATCCTGATCGAAATGGATACTTATGGAGGTGCAGTCACAGATGCAGACGAGATTCGAACCCGGATTTTGGAATCCAAGATTCCTATCTATGTGTTTATCAACAAGGATGCAGCATCGGCAGGGGCACTGATTTCCATTGCCTGTGACAGCATCTACATGGCTCCAGGAGCCAGTATCGGGGCTGCGACGGTAGTGAATGGAACAGATGGGGCTGCTGCACCTGACAAATACCAATCGTACATGCGTTCGATGATGCGCAGTACAGCAGAAGCCACCGGACGAAATCCCCAGATTGCAGAAGCTATGGTGGATGAAAAATTGGTGGTACCTGGCCTTTCAGATGATCAATCAGTGATTACATTTTCTGTTTCTGAAGCCATCCAAAACGGATATTGCGAAGGGGAATACGCTTCCCAAAAAGCAATTTTAGAAGCTCAAAATTTACAGGCTGCTCAAGTGATTGCCTATAAGGAGAAGACGGTGGACACCATCATTTCCTATTTTTTGAATCCAGCCGTCAGTGGGATATTAATTCTACTCATTATTGGAGGAATTTACTTTGAGTTGCAAACCCCCGGAATCGGTTTTCCGCTTGCTCTTGCAATTACTGCTGCTCTTCTCTATTTCATTCCTTATTACCTAAATGGATTGGCTGAAAATTGGGAGATTTTAGCCTTTGTGATCGGGATTATTCTGCTCGCGGTAGAATTTTTTGTAATTCCAGGTTTCGGGGTGTTTGGCGTAGCTGGAATTGTACTGACTTTAGGAGGATTGGTGCTCGGAATGCTCCCCAACGAGGCATTTGATTTTGAATGGGTATCCTCGGCTCAACTAGTTGAAGCATTGCTAACTGTCATTTTGGCTTCTCTAGCTGCCATTGGATTGGTATTATGGCTTACCCCAAAAGTGAATGAATGGGGTGCTTTCAAGCATTTAGCCTTAGCTACCACCCAAGATCGTGCAGCAGGATTCACGGCGAGTGTTTACTCCGAAAATCTTATAGGTAAAGTAGGAACTGTTCACTCTAGGCTTCGACCAAGTGGCAAAATAGAACTCGAGGGTGAGATATTTGATGCCTATTCTAGAGGGGAGTTTTTAGAACAAGGAGAAGCGATAGTGGTGATTTCTACAGAAGGAACCTCCCTCCGTGTGAAAAAACTGGAGAGCTAAGGTCAAAAAATGGTTAATTTTAACGGATGAATTCTTTCGGATTACATTACAACCAAAACGACAAAACAACGCTTCAGAACCTCCTGCAGCAATTCACGCAAGTCACAAATGCAATGATGTGCCATGGCCAAGTGGAGTGATCGATTCTATACCTATTATGCGGCAGTCGCTTTTGTCTTATCTTTTGCGGCTCTATTCCCTGTTTTTTTGATTTGCATTTGGGTGCCTAGATGGAATAAGTATGGGAGAAAAGTCAACCAGTATTGGGCAAAAACCTTATTTTCCATCATTTTCCTTCCTGTCAAAGTAGAGCTTGAAGGTAAACTCGAAAAAGGTAAACCCTATATTTTCTTAGCCAACCATTTTAGTTACTTAGACGTAGCCATGATGGGTTTTGTGCCAGGAGACGCTGTTTTTGTAGGCAAAGCATCCATTCGAAAAGTTCCATTTTTTGGGTACTATTTCAAAAAGTTACACATTGCTGTAGATCGAAGCCGAGTAAAAAGTAGGGCTGAAACCATGCGTAGGGCTGGATTGGCATTGGATAGAGGCAGCAGCATGGTCTTGTTTCCGGAAGGGGGAATCTACACCCAAAATCCACCCAATCTGGTTCCCTTCAAAAATGGAGCTTTTCGATTGGCAATTGAAAAACAAATCCCTATCATTCCTGTCACCCTATCCTACAATCATGTAATTTTGGCGGATCAAAAGGAATTAATTTTAAGGCGAATTCCTGCCAAAATGGTATTACACCATGCGCTTAATCCTACGGAATACCCATCGGAAGAAGCGCTTAAGCAACGTTGTTTCGAAGTGATTCAGGAACAATTAGTGAAGGATAATTCAATCACAAGTACTTAGTAAATTTCAAACCCTAGCTCATGTTCCACATCAAACTTCCAGCCTCATGAAAATTGATCAAGCTAGTCTCCAAAAAATCGCTCATTTGGCGCGACTTAATTTTGATGCTCAAGCTGCCGAAAAAATGAGCAATGACCTTTCTCAGGTTTTGGAATGGGTAGAACAATTGCAAGAAGTACCTACCGATAATGTCGCTCCCCTCACCAACATGTCTTTGGAAATTAATTCTTTTCGAGCAGATGAAGTAGGTGTTCAACTCACCCAAGAACAGGCCTTAAGGAATGCACCCAAAAAAGAAAATGGGTTCTTTACAGTTCCCAAAGTAATGGAGTAATATGCCCATTCAATCCAAATCAAGTTTTTTTGCCAAACTGACCACCTTCCTATTCTTGGGAGTCGGAGCGATTTTAGCAGGTTATGGGTTGTATGGTTCGTCCACCTTCAGCCCCAATATTCTAGTGGGTGCATTTGTGGATCGTGTTTCGGTCCCTTTCTCTACCCTTGACATTGGCTCATTACAAATCCCCATTCAGGTAGACCACTTTCTGGTGTTTCAAAATTACCAGGTAACCCCCTACCCGATGAGTACTCCGGAAAATCTCCTTTTTGGGGGATTTATTTTTATCCTCTCGGTTACGGTGCTCGCTGCACTGAGCTATTTCAAAAAAATTCCATTTTTAGGCGCTGGGATAGCCTGGATCCTGATTCTAACTTTGGCAAATTTAAATGGTCTGAACATTGGGGGACCAAGCTCCAACCTTCCGCTGCTCCTGCTATTGATGGCTACCCTTATCCCCACCATCTATTTCCATATTTGGGGAAATCAACTCTCGTATTGGATACGATGGATTGCTCTTGCCGTCACAACAGGCGGTATAGTTTTCCTCCTCATTTACTTAAGTCCAATCATTCAACCGAGTCTCTACCTCGCTGAACAAAGTTTAATTCTCGGATTGGGAATGAGTATCGCTTGGATTCTCTGGCAAGGACATGCGATCCTTTCAGGACTCTTGGTCCTTATTTCAAAAGCAACTGCTGGAGTTCGGATCAGAATAAGTATTCAATTTTCAGCAATTGCCTTACTTTATCTCGGGCTGCTTTTCTATTTGCTCCTCAACCTAAAAGGTGAGGCCAACCTCCCATTTGAAAACTTCTCAATCCTCTACCTTGTATTCCCATTGGGTGTATTGGGCTGGTATTCTACTCAGGAAAAATTGGGCCAAGAGGAAAATTTAGCAAGCTCCCCAAAAATCATCCAAA
>JACCDW010639919.1_pt1 | contig 11729 bp, 10 predicted proteins | sample 7449781 | NCBI WGS metagenome assembly JACCDW01 (sample SAMN15323449, study PRJNA562643) | freshwater metagenome | isolation source: river surface water | place: USA:Blue River Watershed | collected 2017-08-18
AAAATGAGTTTAGATAAAAAGATTTTAAGTGAGATTGAAAGATATCGCCAAATCAACAAATACATAGTAGAGCAGGCTGAATTACCACCATTACCCCCACCAACCGATGCTGAAACACCGGCACCTCCACCACCCCCTGCAGCAGCAGCTCCCGAAGGAGCCGCACCTACAACCCCAACAGCAGAAAAAATTGATGTTGAGAATGACCCTGACGTAGAAAAAATAGACGACGAGGGCAAATCAGAAGAGAAAGGGGGTGACGTTGAAGAAATGGATATAACTGAACTAGTTGATTCACAAAAAAATATTGAAGAAAAACAAGAAGAGTATTTCCAAAACCTATTTAGTCAACTTTCAAATTTGGAAAGCAAGTTGTCTGAAATGGATTCAGTTATGGATAGATTAAATACAATCGAAGCTAAAATTGAAAAATACAGACAAAAAACTCCTGAAGAAAAATTGGAATTGAGAAGTTTTGATTCTTATCCTTATAACCAAAAGTTAAGTGATTTTTTCACAGATAAGAAAGCAGAAATGGAAATGACAGGAAAAAAAGATTATGTTTTAACACCAAATGATGTTACCGATGCAAACATGTCGGACGTAAAAAAAACCTTTCAACCTGAAGAAGACGACGAATTAATTTAAATAAAAAAAAGGGACCTAAAGGTCCCTTTTCAATTTGACATATAGGGTAAACCCAATTATATTTAATAAACAATCTAAAATTTAAACAATGAGTAATGTATTAGACGCCGTATTGGCACAGTATGAAAAAAACCAACAAGGGGGCGGGGCCCAATCAAGAATGTCGCAAGACGAAAGAATGAAAAAGTATTTCGCTTTAATCCTCGGGGATAAAGAGAAATCAGGTCAAAGAAGAATCAGAATCCTCCCAACTGCGGACGGTTCATCTCCATTCAAAGAGGCATGGTATCATGAAATTCAAGTAGGTGGACAATGGCAAAAATTCTACGACCCAGGAAAGAACGACAACGAGCGTTCACCACTTAATGAAGTTTACGAAGAATTGATGAGTACTGGTAAGGAATCCGACAAGGAACTTGCTAAGCAGTATAAGTCAAGAAAGTTCTACATCGTAAAAGTTATCGACCGTGATAACGAGCAGGACGGACCAAAGTTTTGGCGTTTCAAACACAATTATAAGAACGAGGGTATCCTCGACAAAATCATTCCAATTTGGAGAAACAAGGGTGACGTTACAGACCCTGAAAAAGGTCGTGACCTTATCATCGAACTTGCTAAGTCAAAAACTCCGAAAGGAAAAGAATATACAACAGTTTCTGCAATTATGTACGATGACCCATCACCAGTACACGCAGAAAAAGACCAAGCTAACGAGTGGATTAACGACGAACTAGCATGGACAGATGTTTACAGCAAAAAACCTGTAGAGTATCTTGAGGCGATTGCTCGTGGTGAAACACCAAAGTGGGACTCTGAAAAAGGTGGATATGTTTATGGAGATTCAACTGAAGAAGAAACTACAGTTGGTGGAAAATCTAAGACATCCGTTGACCCACAAGCAGATGCAGAAGTAGATTCTGATTTACCATTCTAATATAAAGGTGGGGGAAACCCCACCACTTTTTTTTATTTTATGACGTTCGAAGAAGAAATAGAAATACAATTAAAAGACAATAAAATTTTAACTTTTGATGTTTTAAACATATTGAAAGATAAATTTTATTTTTCAGGAAGACCGAAACAAGTTGGTGAAACTGTTTTGTTTGGTATGTTAGAGCAAATTGATGAAGATGATATATCTGAACTTAATTTAATAACCTTACATGAAGATGAACTTGGAGTATTGTATGAGAAAAATGAAAAATATTATGGCGGGGTTAAACCAAACAAATTACCAATCCTAAAAAAAATTGAAGATGTCAATAAAGAAAAATGATTTCAGTAATTTAAAAAAGAAGTTTTCAACTTCTGCAAAATATAAACCACAAAGATTTTTGGATTTAGGTTCAGATTTCTTGGATGCGGTTGGATTACCTGGTCCTGCGACTGGTCACATCAATATGTTCTTGGGTCATTCCGACACAGGAAAAACTACTGCGGCAATTAAAGCTGCGGTTGATGCACAAAAGAAAGAAATTCTTCCTGTGTTCATTATTACAGAACAGAAATGGAGCTTCGACCACGCAAAACTTATGGGATTTCAATGTGAGGAGGTGGTTGATAAAGAGACAGGTGAAATGGATTGGGATGGATTTTTTCTATTCAACAACAACTTCAGTTATATAGAACAAATAACAGATTATATTAATGAATTATTGGATGCACAAGAGAAAGGCGAACTCAATTATAGTTTGTGTTTCATATGGGATTCAGTTGGTTCTGTTCCGTGTAAAATGACATATGAGGGTAAAGGTGGAAAACAACACAACGCGTCTGTATTATCGGACAAGATTGGTATGGGAATCAACCAAAGAATATCTGGTTCAAGAAAAGCAGATACCGAATATGAAAATACACTTATCATTATAAATCAACCTTGGGTTGAGCTACCTGATAATCCTTTCGGTCAACCAAAAATCAAAGCAAAGGGTGGTGAATCCGTTTGGTTGAACTCTTCATTGGTGTTTCTTTTTGGAAATCAAAAAGGTGCGGGAACTACAAAAATAACAGCAACAAAAGACAAACGTTCCGTTAAATTTGCGGTAAGAAGTAAAGTATCTGTTATGAAAAACCACATCAATGGATTGGGATATGATGATGGAAAAATTATCGTTACACCTCATGGGTTTTTAGCTGGCAAAGATTCCGCAGAAGAAAAAGCTTCCATCGAATCTTATAAGAAGGAACATGCTGATTATTGGAAAGATATTATCGGCGCTGAAGGTGATTTCACTTTGACAGAAGAAAAAGAAGATTGAGTAACCCTTTAAAGAAGGTAAGTGACAAAAACATTACTTGTCGACGGAGACAATTTATTTAAAATAGGATTTCACGGTGTCAGGGACCTCTTCTCTGACGGTTCTCACATTGGTGGGGTGTATCACTTCATTAATACACTTAGACGATTTTTGGAGGAGCATAATCACGATAAAGTGGTTGTGTTTTGGGACGGGGATTCAAATTCATCAATTCGAAAATCCATTTATCCTCAATATAAGGGTAACCGTCGTCAAGACATGAATGAATACAAATACGATTCATACTTACAACAAAAGTCGAGAGTCAAAATGTATTTGGAAGAAATTTTTGTCAGACAAGTTGAAATGAATAACAACGAAGCTGATGATTTGATTGCCCATTATTGTTCCGTAGCCACGGATGAAAAAATTATAATATTTTCAGGAGACAAAGACCTAACCCAACTAATATCTGAAAACGTAACAATTTATTCTCCAGTACAAAAAACATATTTCAAAAATGGTGATAAGATAACAATTAACAAAGTTGATATCCCACACTATAATGTTTTGATGTGTAAGATTTTTACTGGTGATAAGTCAGATAACATCGATGGTATTGAAGGTTTAGGTGAAAAAACTTTAGTCAAACTTTTCCCACAAATGCTTGAGAAACCCTGCACTATTGACGAAATTCTCGATAATGCACGAAATATCCCACAAAAAAAACCAATTAAAAGTTTATCGAATCTTTTGACAGGACGCACTAAAAATGGTATATTTGGTGAAGAGTTCTATAAGATTAATACTAAAATTGTTGACCTTAAAAACCCCCTCTTAACAGAAGAAGGAAAACAACTTGTAGAACAAATTCATACAGACACCATTGACCCTACCGACAGAGGATACAAAAACTTAATGAGATTGATGATGGAAGACGGTCTCTTTAAGTATCTCCCCAAGAATGACGAAGCTTGGGTTAACTTCCTAAAACCTTTTTTAAAACTCACAAGAAAAGAAAAACGAAACACACAAAAAAATTAATTATGAAAGAGCAAGACAGTACGAAAATGGAGTTTCTTTTAACTCTTAACGACAACATTGTTGTTCAAAGATTCTTCAACGTCAAGGGGTACAATCCTATTGCAAAAAACTCAATCGAGTTTTATGAATTCATTAAATCTTTGAAGGATGAACTCGAGTATCATCTGAAGATGAAAACCGTTGTTTACATGTTAGATAACAAAGAATCAATTATTGTTGACCCAAAAATTATGGAGACATCACAAACTGACGGACCTGAAAATTTTTACATCTATGTAAAAGTTGGAGACACGACAATTTGTCAGAGAACTTTCGATGGAAAAAAGTTCCCACCAAAAGTTCGTTATACGGTTGATGTAAGACCATTTTTAAAAGAAGTTCTCCGTGAACTAACTGACATTTTTTCAACAAACAAATTATCTTACCAATACTGCGAATTTGATTTAAGTAAGTAAGTATTTAGAATAAGAGGGGGTATATTTCATTTTTATGAATAAGAATTTTGATTATTTAGGGAACACGTTTCAGATACAATTAATTAACCAAATCATTGAGGATAAGGACTTTGCAAGTTCGATTTTAGATGTGCTTGAGGCGTCTTACTTTGATAACAAATATTTCAAAATCATTACTCAGATGATTAAGGAATATTATAAGAAGTATGAATCCGCACCACACTTCGATACATTAGACCAAATCATAAAATCTGAAATATCACAAGAGTTAGTATGTAAAATCGTATTAGATACTCTCAAACAAATCAAGGAAGCTCCTTTTGAAGGAACACAGTTTGTCCAAGAAAAAGCATTAAAGTTCTGTAAACAACAAGAACTACAGAAAGCGATGGACAAAGCACAAAAAATCATAACTGAAGGTGATTTTGAATCCTATGATAAAGTTGAAGGTCTTGTTAGAGAAGCACTTCAGGTAGGTCAAATCGAAAAAAATGTTTCGGATATCTTTACAGGGTTAGATACTGTTTTGGATGAGGATTATCGTCACCCAATTCCAATTGGAATACCAGGTATTGACAATTTGTTAAAGGGAGGTTTGGCTAAAGGTGAAATCGGAGTTATTTTAGCACCAACTGGTGTGGGTAAAACCACAATCTTAACTAAGATTGCAAATACTGCTTTCAATATGGGTTACAATGTTCTTCAAATATTTTTCGAAGACAACCCAAAAATTGTACAAAGAAAACACTTTACCATTTGGACTGGTATTGCACCTGATGAACTAGCTAACCATAAGGAAGAGGTGTTATCCAAAATTGGCGAGATTCAAGAAACCATGAAAAACAAACTAGTATTGAAGAAGATGGCATCAGATACTGCTACCATGGGTCAAATCAAAAACCAAGTAAGAAAGATGATTGCTGACGGAACAAAAATTGATTTGATTCTGTTAGATTATATCGATTGTGTATTACCTGAATCATCTGCTAAAGACGAATGGAAGGCTGAGGGTTCGGTTATGAGAGCATTCGAAGCCATGTGTCACGAACTAAATATCGTTGGATGGACTGCCACCCAAGGCAATAGAAGTTCAATTTCATCTGAGGTTGTAACCACCGACCAAATGGGAGGTTCAATTAAGAAGGCACAAGTTGGCCACGTAATCATCACAGTGGCCAAAACACTTCAACAAAAGGAAATGAATCTTGCAACAATCGCAATTACAAAATCTCGTCTTGGTAAAGACGGTGTTGTGTTCGAAAACTGCAAATTCAACAACGAACTCTTGGAGATTGATACTGAATCATCAGTGACTTTCTTAGGTTTTGAGGAACAACAAGAGGAAAGAAAAAGAGATAGAGTTAGAGAATTATTGGAAAAAAGAAAACAAAGGGAACAAACTCCAAATTCTTAATTTCTAAATATCTACTTTTTCAGAAAAAAACTTATTTTTTTTAAATTAAAATGTCGGTCGCTTTGGCTCCGACACCATATTTATCATAAAAATCAACGATTTTTTGATAAAAAAACTAATGTTAAAATTTTAAAAATGGACATTTCAAACAGAATTTTATCGGATATCACAGTGTATATGAAATACGCAAAGTATATTCCAGAACTTAAGAGAAGAGAGACGTGGCAAGAATTAGTCACAAGAAACATGGAGATGCATATCAAAAAGTTTCCACAGCTCGAAAAAGAGATTAGAGAGAATTACATGTATGTTTACAAAAAGCAAGTGTTACCCTCAATGAGGTCAATGCAATTTGCAGGCAAACCAATTGAAATTTCTCCAAACAGAATTTACAACTGTGCTTATGCACCTGTAGATGATTGGAGAGTTTTTTCTGAGATTATGTTTTTGTTACTTGGAGGTACAGGGGTAGGTTATTCTGTTCAAAAGCACCATACTGACGTATTACCTGAGATTAGAAAACCAAGTAAAGAAAGAGGTAGAAGATGGCTTGTTGCTGATTCAATTGAAGGATGGGCAGATGCTGTTAAAGTGTTGGTTAAATCTTATTTCTTCGGTGGTTCACATATCATTTTTGATTTTAGTGACATCAGACCAAAAGGAGCACGTCTTGTAACTTCAGGTGGTAAAGCACCTGGACCTCAACCACTTAAGGAATGTTTGATTAAATTGGAAGGTATCTTAGATTCTAAAGAAGATGGCGATAAGTTAAGGCCTATAGAGGTACATGATATGGTATGTCACATTGCAGACGCGGTGTTGGCTGGCGGTATAAGAAGAGCAGCACTTATTTCATTATTTTCGGCAACTGATGAAGAAATGATTGGTTGTAAAAGCGGTTCTTGGTGGGAAACAAATCCACAAAGAGGTAGAGCTAACAACTCAGCTGTGCTAATGAGACACAAAATTACAAAGGACTATTTTATGGACCTTTGGAAAAGAATTGAGGCAAGCGGTGCTGGTGAACCTGGTATCTACTTATCAAACGATAAAGATTGGGGAACTAATCCTTGTTGTGAGATTGCACTTCGTCCTTTCCAATTCTGTAACCTAACTGAGGTAAACGTATCAAACGTAGTTTCACAGGAAGATTACGAAGACAGAGTTAAAGCGGCTTCGTTCATTGGAACACTTCAAGCGGGATACACTGACTTCCACTATCTCAGACCTATTTGGCAGAGAACAACAGAAAAAGATGCGTTGATTGGGATTTCAATGACGGGTATCGGTTCAGGAGCTGTTCTTGGACTCAATATGAAGTCGGCGGCTAAAGTTGTGAAAGAAGAAAATAAAAGAGTTGCAGAACTATTAGGTATCAATCCTGCGGCTAGAACAACAACAGTTAAACCGGCAGGAACAACGTCTTTGACTTTGGGAACTTCAAGTGGAATTCACGCTTGGCATAATGATTACTATATCAGAAGAGTAAGAGTTGGTAAAAATGAATCAATGTATTCTTACTTGGCAGTCAATCACCCTGAACTTATTGAAGATGAATATTTCAGACCACACGACACTGCAGTAATTGGTATTCCACAAAAAGCACCTGAAGGGTCAATCCTAAGAAACGAATCTCCAATTCAATTACTTGAACGAGTAAAGAAAGTTCAACAAGAGTGGATTAAACCAGGTCACAGAAGTGGTTCAAATGCTCACAACGTATCTGCAACAATCTCAATTCGTGAACACGAATGGCCTGCAGTTGGTGAGTGGATGTGGGAAAACAAGGAATATTATAATGGACTTTCAGTTCTTCCTTATGATGGAGGAACATATATTCAAGCACCTTTTGAAGATTGTACTAAAGAAAAGTACGAAGAGCTTATGAAGGCATTACATGATGTGGATTTGTCTAAGATTGTAGAATCTGATGACAACACTGATTTAAGTGGTGAAGTTGCTTGTGCAGGTGGTGCTTGTGAAGTAAAATTTGTATAATGGAAAAACCAACAAATAGTCAGGGGGAGAAGTCAAAACTTCTCCCTTCTGATTTTTACATGGAAAATGGAAGAAAAGTTATGACTGAAGAATATCATATTCGTAGGGGATATTGTTGTGGTTCGGCATGTAGACATTGTCCTTTCGAACCAAGAGCAACAAAAGGAGTCACGACTTTATTAAAAAAATAAGCGAAGTATATTTATCTGATATGGCAGATGGAACTACATACGGCATAAATTTTCCATTCAGAGATTCTTTAAAGGGTGATTATCTTGAATTAACTGAGTTACAATCTCAGGAGGTGAAGGCTAATTTAATTCATCTACTGTTAACAAGAAAAGGTTCAAGATATTATTTACCCGAATTTGGAACAAGAATATATGAATTTCTTTTCGAACCATTCGATGGATTAACTTTCGATGCTATTCAATCTGATATTAGAGATGCAATTGAACAGTTCATGCCTAACCTTTTGGTTAACGAATTGAGTATCACACCCGCCGACCCTCAAGAGGAAGTCGATATTGCAACAGGGCAAAACTTTGTTGGGACAAGTGAGGCATCAATTTACAGAGCACCTGGTAAAGGAACGTCTGAGTACACTGCAAAAATAAGAATTGACTATTCTCTTAATAATCAAACATTCACTCAAAGTGATTTTGTTATAATCAATATTTAATGTAGATGGCTAATCGTAAAATTTCATATACTTCACGCGACTTTCAGGCAATAAGAACTGATTTATTAAATTACGTAAGAACTTATTATCCTGAACTGATTCAGAATTTCAATGACGCTTCGTTATTTTCTGTATTTTTAGATTTAAATGCTGCGGTTACAGATAACTTACATTACCATATTGATAGGAGTATTCAGGAAACAGTTTTACAGTATGCCCAACAAAAGTCATCAATATACAACATAGCTAGAACCTATGGATTAAAATTACCTGGACAAAGACCATCAACATCACTTGTTGACTTTTCTATAACAGTACCGGCTTTTGGTGATAAGGAAGATGAAAGATATTTGGGGCAACTCGCAAGAGGTTCACAAGTTGTTGGGGCGGGTTTAGTTTTTGAAAATTTATATGATATTGACTTTGCATCTCCATATAACGCTCAAGGATTCCCAAATAGGTTGAAAATTCCAAACTTTAACGCGAACGGAGTACTTGTTAACTATACTATTACAAAAAGAGAAATAGTTGTTAATGGGATTACAAAAGTTTTCAAGAAAGTGGTGACACCAAGTGACGTAAGACCATTTTTTGAGCTTTTCTTACCTGAAAAAAATGTTTTGGGTATTACCAGCGTTTTGTTGAAAGATGGTACACAATATACAAACGTACCAACAAATGCCGAATTCATTGGACTTGCAAATAGGTGGTATGAAGTAGATGCCCTTGCGGAAGATAGAGTTTTTATTGAGGACCCCACAAAAGTTTCAGACCAACCGGGTATTAAAGTTGGAAGATATATTCAAACAAGTGATAGGTTTATTACGGAATACACCGCAGAAGGATTCAAGAAAATGACATTCGGTGGAGGTACCAACACAGCCCAAGACCAATTAGATGAGTTTACAACTTTAGGTCTAACAATGGACCTACAGAAATATTCTAACAACTTTTCTTTAGGTTCAACATTAAGACCTAACTCAACACTATTCATTCAATATAGAGTAGGTGGTGGGTTGAATACCAATTTAGGAACTAATGTTATCAATCAAGTTGGTACTGTAACATTTTTTGTTAATGGACCATCGGAAGCCACAAACTCATCAGTTGTAAATTCCTTAAGGTGTAACAATGTTACCGCTGCGATTGGTGGTGCTAACGTTCCGTCACTTGAGGAAATAAGAAATTATGTTTCATTCAATTTCTCAGCACAAAAAAGAGCAGTAACTGTCCAAGATTATGAATCAATAATAAGAAATATGCCAGGTCAGTTCGGAGCACCTGCAAAAGTTTCTATTACAGAAAATGATAATAAGATTCTTATACAAATTCTTTCTTATGATACATCAGGTAAATTGACAAGTATAGTATCTAATACTCTTAAACAGAATATTGCAAATTATTTGTCAAACTACAGAATGATGAATGATTATATTTCAATATTCACAGCCGAAGTAATTGATTTGAGTTTAGACATTCAAATAGTGTTAGATTCCGCACAGAATTCAGGTCAAGTTATTTCATCTGTGATTGATGTTGTATCAAACTATTTTGACCCACAAGTTAGACAACTCGGACAAAATGTTTATTTGAGTGAACTTCAGAGTTTGATTCAAAATCAAAATGGCGTTTTGACTGTTACAGGGATTCAAGTTTTCAATGAAGTTGGAGGACAATATTCTGGGTTTGAAACATCAATGGAATATAGTGACCCAGCAACAAAACAAATTGGTCCTGTTGACGATACAATTTTCGCCCAACCATCACAAGTTTATCAAGTTAGATATCCTAACAAAGACATCAGAGTTTCAGTTAAGAATTTCCAATCGGTTACAATGTCTTAACAAGTTTATATTTTTATTTCTTAAGTTATAATTGGAATATCGTGGGTCTTGAAAAAAACCCAATTAACTATTTATAACTAAAAGATTGAATGGGTAATTCTTATAGAATAAGAACAGAGGTAGGGGTTGACCAAACTATTAATATTCAGTTGGACCAAGATTGGGAGTTTTTAGAGATACTTTCTTTGACAATTCAACAAAATGAAGTTTTTCCAAGAGCTTGTGCTGACTATGGTGTTGTTGTAGGAAGGGTTACCGCCAATAATGGATTCGGGATTCCGAATGCAAGAGTTGCTCTTTTCGTGCCAATATCTTCGATTGACGAATCGAACCCAATCATACAATCAATATATCCTTACAAATCACCTTCAGATAAAAATGAGGATGGTTATAGGTATAATCTACTTCCATACGAAAAATCATATAGTAAACATGCAGCAACAGGTACATTACCTACAAGGTTGGATGTTTTGACAGGAAATACTACCGTAGAAATATATGACAAATATTATAAGTTTACGGCAAAGACAAATGATAGCGGGGACTATATGATTATGGGTGTTCCTTTAGGGACACAAACTTTCGTAATGGATGTTGACCTATCAGATATAGGCGAATTCTCACTCACACCTCAAGATTTGATAAGGATGGGACTTGCAACTGAAGCTCAGGTTGCCGGAAATCAGTTCAACACTTCAACCGATTTAAATTCATTACCTCAGATTATTAATATCCAAAGAAGTATTGAAGTATCACCGCTTTGGGGAGACCCAACAATCTGTCAATTGGCGATTAACAGATTAGATTTTGACTTGAGAGACGATGCGAATGTAGATATACAACCGACATCTGTCTTTATGGGTTCAATATTTTCTTCAGGGGATAAATTCAGAGTAAGAAAAAACTGTAAACCAAAAGATAATTTAGGAAATTTATGTGGATTGACTGCGGGTCCTGGTCAAATATTGGCCATAAGACAGACCATTGGTCAAGATTCAGACGGAAATCCTGTGTTGGAGGAATATGAGTTGGAGCAGGGAGGTAACGTAATTGACGGTAATGGTACATGGTTGATAGAACTTCCAATGAACTTGGAGTATCTTACAACTAACGAATTCGGTGAAAAAGTAATATCATACGACCCAACAATAGGAATACCGTCTAAAGCCAAATATAGATTTAAAATTAAGTGGCAACAATCTCCAACACTTAATGAACAAACAAGAAGAGCATATTATCTCGTACCAAACGTTAAAGAATATGGGTGGACAGGTTCTGCAGACCCTAATTTCTCAGGCAACCAAAATCAAAAAGAACAATTATCAAGTTCCTATTATTTCGGTTTGGCTTGGACAGGTTACACTAGAGGTTTCGGAGGAACACAACTTACTAATAGATTGAATGAAG
>JACCDW010583051.1_pt1 | contig 11727 bp, 8 predicted proteins | sample 7449781 | NCBI WGS metagenome assembly JACCDW01 (sample SAMN15323449, study PRJNA562643) | freshwater metagenome | isolation source: river surface water | place: USA:Blue River Watershed | collected 2017-08-18
ATTGAAATTATCGTAGTCACATCTGAGCAAATGGGTGAGAATCCATTTGTGACCTCTCACCTTTCAACCAATACGTTGAGAAAAGAAATGTATCAAAAACAATTCATCAATTACAGCGCGCATGGTGATCGTTATAACGTAGTAGATGAGATTGGCAACATGCTCGTCATCACGCACGGCAGTTACATTGGTGCATTGCAACCATGGATCCAATGGAAAATTGAAAAAGGGATCGATGTGCGTGTTGTGGATGTGGCTGAAGTTCCCACTGTAGCCGCAATGGACAGCTACATTGCTAATTATTACAACACCGGAGGAAATGACTTTACCTATCTTGTGTTGGTTGGAGATGAAGACCAAGTACCCTCTGAATTGGTGACCAATCCCAACGGAACAGGATACTGCGACAATTGCTTTGGATATATTTCAGGGAATGATCATTATCCAGAAATTTTTGTGGGTCGCTTATTGGTTCACAACACCAATGAATTGAATGGGGTTATTTCCAAGATAATGGAATATGAAAAATACCCCAACACCGATTCCGATTGGTTTTCGACAGCAATGGGCATTGGTTCCAATGAAGGTGCTGGCATTGGCGATGACAACCAAGCTGACTGGCAGCATCAAAATGGTTTAAAGGAGGACCTACTGGGCTTTACGTATGATTTTGTTTATGAAAAATACGATGGTAATCACACCGCCAATAGTCCAACGGGAGGAACAACAGCAGATGGATCAGGCAACGCAACAGCTACAGAGCTCACCAATGTCATCAACGGTGGATGCAGCTTGATCAATTACACTGGACATGGGGACCACAGTTTAATCGTCACAGGAAGTTACACCAATGCACAAATCAACCAGCTTACCAACTATCACAAATTTCCTTATTTCATTATCGTAGGATGCTGTGTGGGCGACTTTGATGATGACAGTGGGACAGGAGATACTTTTGGAGAGGCTTGGTTGAAAAGCCCCAATCCATCAACGCCAACGGGCGGAATTGGAGGTGCCTTCAGTACGGTGTTCCAAAGTTGGGCACCACCCATGGAAGGTCAGGACGAAATGAATGCAGTCATTGCTGAGATTTCTGGAACGGTTACCACCACTCGTCACACCTTGGGCAGCATACATGTTCATGGCTGCGCTGGAATGAATGACGTATACGGAGGCGATGGCGATGATATGACCGATACATGGATTTTAATGGGTGATCCTTCCATTCAATTGCGCACCGATTTCCCGACCCAGATTGAAGCCCAACATGCCGCAACGATTTTCTTGGGGATGTCTTCTTTTACTGTAACCAGCGTTTCAGAAAATGCTTTGGTTTCTCTGACCATCGGGAATACAATAGTGGCAACAGGTATCATTCAAGGAGGCACGTGCACTTTGAATTTTTCAGCCATCAACAACCCAGGAACCATGTTGGTAACGCTTACCAATTTCAACACCATCCCCTACCAGCAAACAGTTGAAATTATCCCTGCTGCGGGACCATATGTCGTTTTGAACAATCATGTGAATCATGACAGCAATGGAATCAATACCAATAACAACGCTGTTGATTTTGGTGAACAAATCAACCTCGACATTAATCTTTCCAATGTGGGCGTTGAGGTATCTGGCAACACATCCATCACATTGAGTTGTGACAACAGCAATATCACCATTACCGATAATTCTGCCAACAGCAATGGGATCAATGTCAACCAAAACCTAGACATCAACAGTGCTTTTTCCTACAATGTGAGTGGAAACATTGCCGATCAAACGGTTGTTACTTTCACTGTAACCATCACTGACGATGCCGGAAACACGTGGACCAGTACCTTCACTGAAACCATCAATGCGCCAGTATTAAGTTGTGGAGAATTTGTTATTAATGACAATGGGAATGGTGATGGTTATCTGCAAACTGGAGAAACAGCCACGCTTTCATACACCATCATCAATACCGGTCACGCCGCAAGCAATCCTGGAAATTTCTCCATCGGGGACAATAGCAACAGCACTAGCTTAACCACTGAAAACGCTACGATGACAAGTATACCTGTTGATGGCCTTTATACGTTCAGCACGGATATCGCTGTGGGTGGAACCGCTGGAACAACTGAAAATGTTACGTTCAATTTTTCAGCTGTCAGTGGGCTTTTAGGAATTGATTGCTCTGCCAATACCATCATCAACCAAATCATAGAAACCTGGGAATCTGGAAATGACCAAACTTTTAATTGGCAATACGAGGGGAATGTGGATTGGTTTGTTTCTACCAATTCACCCTATGCTGGGACTTACTGTATGGAAAGTGGAAACATCAACAACAGTCAAAGCACCACTTTGATGTTGGTATCTGATTTTGCATCAGCGGGTCCTGTGGGCTTTATGTACAAAACCAGCACTGAAGGCTCTTATGACTTTTTGACCTTCAAAGTGGACAATGCCGTTATCAATTCTTGGAGCGGAGAAAATGCATGGGCAAACTACAGCACCAATGTTACCGCTGGAAGTCATACCTTGAGGTGGATATACGCAAAGGATAACATTGTTTCCTCTGGCAGCGACGCAGCATGGGTAGACAACATCATTCTGCCCCCAAGTCAAACCACATTTATTCTCGAAGAGAATACCCAGAATCAAGACATCCAATTGTACCCCAATCCGACATTGGGCAATTGTTTCATAGAATGGAAGAGCATGGGGCAAGCGCAATTGCGCATCATTGATATCCAAGGAAAAACGGCGGCCACCATTTATAGCAATGAGCATTTTGGCATGGTGCGTACTGAAATCCCTTCCTCCCTATTGGCACCTGGAACCTATTGGATTGAAGTGAACAATTGTTACAAGATATCGCGCAAAAAGCTCATTGTTCAATAAAACAACTATCGCTTTAACAGCATGAGTCCATATGGGCTCATGCTGATTGTTGCCCCCATTGGGTAACTGTTTCCTGTGATCACATTGATCCATGTTGAATTTTGCAAAGCAGCAGGGACGGAAAAATCAACGGTATTAAAACCTGGATTGGCGATGATGAAAACTTCCTCGTCTTCCCATTGTCTTTTAAAACAAACCAGTTGTGTTGTGGAATAATGGCTAAAGAATCCTTTCTTGGCCGCTACACTTGATTTATAAAACTGGCCTAACCGTTTATAATACTGGAAAATAGAGGGGTTTAAATTCCAATTGATGTTGGTATTGGAGAAAAAAGGGATGGGATTGGCGTAACCTATTTCTTGCCCTGTATACAGCATTGGCGCGCCACCAAACATCATCGAAATGGCACTGGCCGTCATGGCACCTTGAAAGCCATTGAATAATCCGACAGGACTATCCACCCATGCACATTCATCGTGATTTGATGTAAAGCGCAGTTTGTGTTTTCCCACTGGAATGGCGGTATACTCCGCCAAGTGCAAACCATTCAATTGGCTGGCTGGGGCTCCGTTATACAAATTGAGCATCGCACTGTAAAAACTCCAACCATAGGTTAAATCAAACCCTGCAGCATAATGATCTGAGCGCTCACCTTCCGCCAACATGATGATGGAACGATTGGGAATATTGCGCAGTTCACCAATGGATTGTTGCCAAAAATCAAAGGGAATTCCATCTGCATAATCACAACGGAAACCATCCACATTGGCTTCCAATATCCAATAGCGCATTGCGTCAATCATGGCTTTGCGCATGGAGTCATTTTCAAAATTGAGATCCGCAACATCGGCCCAATTCGTTCCGGCGGGGCTAATCACATTACCATTGGCATCTTGGGTGTACCACGATTTGTGTTGCATCCAAGGATTGTCCCATGATGTGTGATTGGCCACCCAGTCCATGATAACTGCCATGCCTCGCTCGTGAGCTGCATCCGTTAAGGAACGCAAAGCATCCAAGTCACCATATTCAGCGGACACCTCCAAATAATTCTTTACTGAGTAAGGAGAATTGACACTATTGATTGAACCGATTGGATGAATGGGCATTAACCAAATGACATTGATGCCCAGAGAGTCCAAGCGATCCAATTGGGCCGTCACGCCATCCAAATCACCAGAACTGGAGAAGGCTCTGAGATTAACCTCATACATTTGAATGTCTCTGCCTTGAGGCACACTGTCCATCGGAACCCCGTATTGCTGATAACCCGATACACCAGGATCTACGATGACAACAGGTTCTTCTTTGGGCTCTTCTTTGTCCTTACAACTCCAGCAAAAAGCCAATACAATGATCAATAAAAATCTCATGCCCCAAATAAACAACAAAATTGACATAATCTTTTGTCTACCAATGAAAATGACGTATTTTCGCACTCCCTGAAAAAGGACTTGGAGGAGTAAGCAGCCCGAGAAAACAAAACAGTTTAACCCATTTGCACTCTGCTTACCACTTTTTGTGAGCGCAAATACAACTAACAAATGCCACATGGCAGAAGAAATCAACCCAGCTGAAAACGCTGAAAATTTGGATTCTGTAGTAGAATCTACCCCCGCTCAAGTTGAAGAAAAAGTTTCTCAAGAAGAGCCCATTGAATTGTATAGCACTGCAGATGATGCGGCTTACATGACCAGTACAGGTGAATTTAACTGGGATGCCTATGAGGCAGCTGGTGGTTACACCAAAGATGAGCGTTCTCGCTATGACGAAGTTTATGAAAAAACTTTGTCTACCATCACTGAAAAAGAAGTGGTTCCTGGAACCATCGTTTCTATTGGTAAAAAAGAAGTTGTCGTCAACATCGGTTACAAATCAGAGGGTGTTGTTGCGGTAACCGAATTCCGTTACAACCCAGATTTGAAAGTGGGTGATGTTGTTCCTATTTTCATTGAAACACAAGAAGACAAAACAGGTCAAATGCGCGTATCGCACAAGACTGCTCGTTTGTTGAGTGCTTGGACTGAAGTAAACAAAGCTTTGGAATCAGGCGAAATCATCAAAGGAGAAGTGAAGTGCCGTACCAAAGGAGGTTTGATTGTCGATGTATTTGGTTTGGAAGCATTCCTTCCTGGATCTCAAATCGATGTTAAGCCAATCCGCGATTACGATGTGTATGTTGGAAAGGTAATGGAATTGAAAGTTGTTAAAATTAACAACGAATTCAAAAACGTTGTTGTTTCGCACAAAGCACTTATCGAAGCAGAAATCGAAGAGCAAAAGAAGCAAATCATGTCAGGTTTGGAGAAAGGCCAAGTGTTGGAAGGTGTTGTCAAAAACATCACCAGCTATGGTGTATTCATCGACCTTGGCGGCGTAGATGGTTTGATCCACATCACCGATCTTTCTTGGGGACGTATCAACCACCCAGAAGAAGTGGTTCAATTGGATTCTAAAATCAACGTGGTTATTCTTGACTTCGATGATGACAAGAAGAGAATTGCATTGGGCTTGAAGCAGCTTTCTGCTCACCCATGGGATGCTTACCAAGACACATTGCAAGTAGGTCAAAAAGTTACTGGTAAAGTAGTTGTTTTGGCTGACTACGGTGCATTTGTAGAAGTTGCACCTGGTGTAGAAGGTTTGATCCACGTATCTGAAATGTCATGGAGCTCACACTTGCGTTCTGCTCAAGATTTCTTGAAAGTAGGACAAGATGTAGAGTGTGTTGTTTTGGCTGTAGAAAAAGACGAGCGTAAATTGAGCTTGGGTATGAAGCAATTGTCTTCTGATCCATGGGAAGGAATTGAAAGTCGTTTCTCAGTTGGAAGCAAGCACACCGCTAAAGTTCGTGCATTCACCAACTTTGGTGTATTCTGCGAATTGGCTGAAGGCATTGACGGTTTGGTTCACATCTCTGATTTGTCTTGGAGCAAGAAAATCAAGCATCCATCTGAGTTCTGTGCTATCGGTGATGATATGGAAGTTGTTGTTTTAGAATTGGACAAGGACAGCCGTAAAATCAGCTTGGGTCACAAACAAATCGAAGAGAATCCATGGGATGTATTTGATGCAACATTTGCCGAAGGTACACGTCACCAAGGAACCATCATCCGCAAAGAAGGTGGTCACGTGGTGGTATCGTTGCCATACGGTTTGGAAGGTTTCTGCGTAAGCAAAAACTTGAAAAAAGAAGATGGATCAACTGCCAAAGTTGACGAGACATTAGAGTTTGTTGTTTTAGAGTTCAACAAGAACCAACGCAAAATCAATGTTTCTCACACTTCAACTTTCAAAGCTGACGAACCTGGTGCAGAAGCTCCAAAGAAAGCCCGTGCTCCAAAGAAAGCAGAGGGTGCTGATTCAAGCGCTGTGAAAGCAGTAAATGCTCAAGTAGAGAAATCTACATTGGGTGATATCGGTGCTTTGGCTGCATTGAAAGAGAAAATGGAAGGAAAAGGAGAATAATCCTAATCCCAACGTTAATAAGTATTGAAAAGGCTGTCCGCAAGGATGGCCTTTTCTTTTAACTTTTCATCAATGAAAAAGAACGTGCTTTTTATTTTTTGCCTATCCATAATGGGATGGTCGATTCCCTCCTTGCTAGCACAGAAATTTGAACAAGATTTTTGGGCCAAGATGGATTCAGCGGATACCACTGGACTGCTGATGATTGCCAAACAATGGGAAAGTAAACACCCCAACGATCCGGAACTTTATGTGGCTTATGCCAATTACCACACAAAAAAGGCATTTCAAGAATTGGTGCAAATGACAACAGAGAAACCAGAGGGTGTGGAGTATTTAGAGATGGCGGATAGTTCTGGGGGGGCAGCAGGCTACCTATTCAGTGAAATTTCTGTGAATGATAGCAGTGTCCAAACAGCTGTGCGGTATTTGGATTTAGCCATTCAAAAATTCCCCAACCGTCTGGATTTTAGATTAGGAAAAATTTACCTCACCCGAGAGAGTGAGCACTGGGATTGGATGGAAACAGAGATTGTAGCCACACTTCAACAATCCGCCAAATTGGAACACCGATGGAAGACCGAACACAACGAGAAAATCAAAGAAGCCCAGCCATTTCTATACTCATCCCTTCAAGAAACATTTTATGTGCTTTTTGAATCCGGACTACCCTATGCCTATGACATCATTGAGAGAAGTTCAAGATTAATCATACAACAAGAGGATCAGAATGTTATTGCCTTATCCAATATTGCAACTTGCCTGATGATGAAGGAAAAACACCTGGACGCACTCACTTTTCTGAACAAAGCCTATCAAATTTCGCCCAATGACATCATTATTGTGGGCAATGAAGCCTTCTGCCACTGGAGATTGGGACACTATGAAGATGCCAAACGATTTTACAAAATAGCCCTTGAAATGGCTAAATCCGAGGGAGACCAGGAAGGTGCTATGTACTACGAAGAACAAATTCAAGAAATGGATCAGCAGATTGACAACAAATGATTCGGCTTTTAATTCTCATCTCGAGTTTTTATTTTCCATTTTTTTCACTTTGTCAAAGTTTGACTTTAGTGGATTTAAACATCCGTTATGACAATCCCTCAGACGGAGAAAATACATGGAGCAATCGCAAAGTGTCGACCCTGAACTGGCTGAAAGATCAAGAAGCTGATTTGTATTTCTTTCAAGAAGTCCTTCACCATCAATACATCGATTTACAAGAAAAATTAGATGGTTACAAATGCTATGGCGTTGGTCGTGAGGATGGAAATAAAAAAGGAGAGTATTGTCCTATTTTTTATAAAACGGATCGATTTGATTTGAAAGATACTTTGACGATTTGGCTTTCGCCCAATCCCTCTGTTCCAGGAAAAGGTTGGGATGCTGCTTGTGAGCGCGTGGCCACACTCGTCATATTGACAGATAAGCGTGATGAACAAACATTGGTATGCATCAATACCCATTGGGATCATGTCGGAAAAATAGCCCAAGAAAAAAGCGCACAGCTTATTTTGCAACTCTTAGAACTCTGCCCTTCACCCTATGCACTGATCGGTGGCGATTTTAACGTTACCTCTGAACACATCGGAATCCAAAACCTTTCAGGTAAATTACCCCTGATAAAAACACCGGAAAAAAGAAATACCTATCACGGATTTCAAGCATCCGTTGAAAGTTCTACCGGTCCCATTGATTTAATTTTAGCCTCGGAAGAATTAAAGGCAACAAAATACCAGTATTTCCGTCATTCCAACAGTGGTCAATTGCTTTCTGATCATGATGCCATACGAGTAGAATTGATAAAAATGAATAAAGAGTAAAATGACAACCCCTTATTTTTTCAAACCCTTTCATGTAATCATTGTATTGTTATTGGTAACAATGACAAGCACAATAGCTCATACGCAATCTGATTCTGCTAGCCTTGCCTTTGAAAAATCCAATCTATCAAGAGAAAGTTTTGAGAATGACCGACCTCATGAAAGTTTAAAGTTCATGTTGGAAGCCCATAAACTTGATCCTAAAAACATAATCTACACCTTTGAAAGTGGATACCTGCAATACCTGCTGAAGGATTACAAAGGAGCCATTCAAACAATGCTTCCTTATAGAGATCACCCAGATGCTATGCCTCCGTTTTTTCAGTTTCTGGCCAATTCCTATTACATGAATCACCAAGAAAATGAATCCATAACGACACTGGATATCGCATTGAGTAAGTTCCCAAAAAATGGCATGCTCCACTTAGAAAAGGGCAATATACTATCTGAAATGAAAGAGCCTGGTCAGGCCTTGTTTTATTACTTGAAAGGAATTGAAGCTGAACCGAATTTTGCTTTAAATTACTACAAAGCCTCCATGATCAACTTTCAACAAAATCAAATCATTGCAGGACTGCTTTTAGGAGAAACCTTCATGAATCTGGAAAGAGATTCTCCTTACACAGAATACATGAGTGCTGAGCTCTTCAAACAATTTAAAAAGGCAATAGAACTCGACAGTGCAGGATGGAGAACGCATTGGTGCAACGGACAAAAATATGATACTGTGCTGTCAAGACAAGACATACAAATACAGCCTCCTTTCTGCGAGGCGTATGCTTTTCTCACCGCCCAGTGTGATCAAAAGGAGATTTATCAAATGGACATATCCAGCATTTCACTCGTTAGAGAAAATATACTTGAATTGTACTATTTAGAAGATTTTCAAAACTTATACGGAGAACCCATATTCGAATTCCAAAGAATTATTTTTGAGCAAGGCCACTTTGAGGCTTATAACCATTGGTTGATGATGATTGGAAATCCAGAAGAGTTTCAACTTTGGAAAGAAAGCAATTCTGAAAAATGGAATGCATTTGTGCAATGGTTCAATCGATTTCAATTGCAATTTCCTGACAATGAATAATAGGATTGTCATTTTGATTATGGCTCTGAGCTCTTCTGCCATGACCAACCGAGGACAATCATTAGAAACGAAAAAATTGGAATTCTTAATAGGAAAAATCCAAGCTTTTCACCAAGGGAAATTGGTTTATCAAGATTCGTCATACCAACACATACAATCTCTTCCCTTCAACTTACATCAAGGTATTGATTGTATCACTGACTCCATACAATTTCAACTTGGGGTAGATAGCTTACAACATGAACAAGGTATTATCCATAATGGGTTAACTCCTACAAATGGGATGTATTGGGCGTGGCAAAGCGGATACATCTTTGTAAAATGGGAAGGAGTTATAAAGAATGGGAATGGGAATGGGAACGGAATTGAGAATGGAATAGAATTTAGTCCTTTTACTTTTCACTTGGGGGGATTTCAATATCCTTTTCGCTGTGATCAACAATGCGCCTTCAGACTGGAAAAACCAAAGAAAATCAGTGAGATTGCGTTGTATTTCGAGCCCACGAAAGAAATATTTCAATTCATCCAAAAAAGTGACTTAGAAATCATGTCTCCTCAGCCTGCTGCCGTTCAAATGATGCAACTTTTCAAATCATGTCTTCACGCTCAATAACCCTATCTTTAATTATTGGATTGATCATATTAATGGGGTTTCATTGGAGCTCGGTGCATTTCCCTCAACCAAAAGGGTGGCCCCAAACCACCTATCCCTTTGAGATCAGTCCCTATGACACAGCACAAGTGCGATTGGGAAAGTACTTGTTCTACGATCCTATTTTATCACAGGACAGCACTGTATCTTGTGCCAGTTGTCACTCTCCATACAATGCTTTTTCCCATACGGACCATCCCACTTCGCATGGTATCCAAGACCGAAAAGGGACGCGCAATGCCCCTGCCCTATTCAATTTAGCATGGAGCAAAAGTTTCATGTGGGATGGAGCCATTCATCATTTGGATTTTCAAGCAGTGGCTCCCATCACTGGTAAAAATGAAATGGATGAATCATTGGAAAATGTTGTCCTAAAAATCAAGAAACAAAAAAGATATGTCTCTGCTTTTCAAACTGTTTTTCCCCATCAAGAAATCAATGCCAATCTCCTTTTGCGCTGTCTCAGTCAATTTCAACTCTCCCTCATTTCAGCGCAATCCAAATTTGATTTGGTAAATGAAGGTATTGATGTTCTCACCCAAAGTGAACTTTCAGGAAAAAAACTATTTGCAGATTATTGTTCTAAATGCCACACTCCTCCCCTGTTCACGAATCAAGAATTGATGTATCATAAAATACCAAAGAACTATCCACTGGATTCTGGCAAATACTCCATCACGAAAATTGCATCCGATTCTTTCCTTTTCAAAGTTCCTTCATTGCGCAACTTGTCTTTCACTCATCCCTACTTTCACGATGGGCATCAACCCCAGTTACGTGCGGCGATCAGAGAGCATGGTCAAATGCTGCTTGAACAATATCAATTGTCGGAAGATGAAATCAGCATGATCATTTCTTTTTTAAAGACATTGGACGACCCTACTTTTGTCTTTGATCCAGCACATCAATTTCCCACCTCATTTCTACGCAATAAATAGTTAGTTTTGGACATGCAACTTTCCGAATTACTTATTATTGAATCCAAAGCTATCCAACTCATCCGGAAAACAGGCCTCTGGATGTTGGAGCAACGTGTCAAACCGATGGACATTGAAATCAAAACACCCAATAATTTGGTAAGCTATGTAGATAAAGAAAGTGAAAAGAAATTGGTAGAAGGCTTATCTGTTTTATTCCCAGAAGCTGGATTTATTGCAGAAGAAGGTACAGGCGAAAAAGCGGACGTTTGGAATTGGGTGATTGACCCTTTGGATGGCACAACCAATTTCTTGCATGGCGTTCCCATTTGGTGCATTAGTGTTGCTTTATGTTACAATAAAAAAGCTGTGATTGGCATCATTTACGACCCCAATCAAGACCAGTGTTTTCATGCAGTAAAAGGGAATGGCGCCTATTTGAATGACACTCTCATAAAAACCAGCAGCCAAACTTCATTGCGCGACGCATTATTGGTTACCGGCTTTCCTTACGATGACTTTGGTCGAGAAGATCAGTACATCTCATTGTTCCGCGCCCTCATGAAAAACACCCGTGGCATTCGTCGATTGGGCAGTGCAGCGCTAGATCTAGCCTGGGTGGCCTGTGGTCGCTTTGAAGCTTTTTACGAATATGGACTCAACCCTTGGGATGTGGCAGCGGGTGTGGTCATCATTGAGGAAGCTGGCGGTACGGTTACCGGATTTCATGATGGAGACCCCATTTTTGATGAAGACATTCTAGCCTCCAATTCTTACATACATAAAGAATTGCGCAAAATCATTCAAATTCACTTCACGGTATAAATTACTTTTCTCCCTATTTTGGTTATATTCGAAGTATCAAACCAAAACCAATGAGGAAATTTTTATTCG
>JACCDW010508764.1_pt1 | contig 11725 bp, 13 predicted proteins | sample 7449781 | NCBI WGS metagenome assembly JACCDW01 (sample SAMN15323449, study PRJNA562643) | freshwater metagenome | isolation source: river surface water | place: USA:Blue River Watershed | collected 2017-08-18
AAGACCACAAACGCGCCACCATCATGGGCAGCCAAACCTTTGGCAAAGGCTCGGTGCAAACCGTACGCCAGCTCGGCCCCGATACCGCTTTGAAAATCACCACCGCGCGTTACTACACGCCAAGTGGCCGCAGCATTCAAGCCAAGGGCATCGTGCCTGACGTGTTGTTGGACGACACCGCCGAAGGCAGCCCCTACGCCATCCTGCGCATGCGTGAAGCCGACCTCGACAAACACTTAGAAAGCGGCCAAGGCAAAGACGCCAAAGACGCAGCTAAGGAAAAAGAAAAAGAGAAGGCCCGCGAAGAAGCCATGAAGCGTTTGGAAGAAGAATCCAAAAAGCCAAATAGCGAACGCCGCCCGCCTGAGTTTGGCAGCGACAAGGACTTCCAACTGGAGCAAGCCTTGAAGCGCCTCAAAGGCCAACCCGTGTTGGCCAGCAAAACGCAAAGCGTGCGTGCTGCAGCGGACAAAAAAGACAAGTAATTCACTTGTGAATCTGCGGTGAACGACGACCAACTGCTGCGCTATTCGCGCCACATTCTGCTTGACGATGTGGGCATCGAAGGCCAGCAGCGCTTGGTCGACAGCCATGTGCTGATCGTCGGCGCAGGTGGCTTGGGTTCTCCCGTGGCGTTGTACCTAGCGGCCAGCGGCGTCGGCCACATCACGATTGCCGACCATGACACAGTCGACCTCACCAACTTGCAACGCCAAATCGCCCACACCACCGCGCGTGTGGGCCACCCCAAAGTAGAGTCAGCCTCGCAAGCCATGTTGGCCCTCAACCCCGAGGTGCGCGTGACCGCGCTGGCTTATAAGCTAGATGCTGCCCAGCTAGACACCCTTGTGCCCACCGTGACCGTGGTGGTGGATTGCTGCGACAACTTTGATACCCGCCAAGCTGTGAACGCTGCGTGCGTGAAGCACAAAGTACCGCTCGTCTCAGGCGCGGCCATTCGCATGGATGGCCAGCTGTCGGTGTATGACGCGCGTGACGACACATCTCCCTGCTACGCCTGCATCTTCCCGCCCGCTGATGCACCTGAAGAGGTGATGTGCTCCACCATGGGCGTGCTTGCGCCACTGGTGGGTGTGATTGGCACGATGCAAGCTATGGAAACCGTCAAGCTCATCACAGGCATTGGTTCGCGCCTGACAGGCCGCCTGCAAATGTTGGATGGCCGTGGCATGGAATGGAACGAAGTGCGCTTGCAGCGCAACGCTAGTTGCCCGGTGTGTGGCACGACCCAAAGCGTTTCCTGAACCACCTCGGCTGCAACGCCCGCCCGTCTGAAAACAAACCCAAGTGCTGCGTTTGCGCGTGCAGCTGCAGCGCCTCATACGGGCCTGCGTTGCTTTTGTAGTTGTACGACCACGCATAGCCCTGCCCCACCATCCATGCGCCCACATCGTTGCCTTGGCGCGTGAGCTGCGCCAGCAAACGGCCATAGCTGTCACGCGTGCGGGCGCGCACCTCCACCACTTGGCCTTGCAGCGCGGCATGCAAAGCGGCGTGTGACTGTGGTCCCCAAGGTTGGCAAATCTCGGGGGCGTCGATGCCCAACAAGCGCACCTTGCGCGCCTCGCCGCCTTGCAGGGGTTGTACCCACACGGTGTCGCCATCGCTCACGTGGGTGACGATGCCGGGCCACGCCCACACGACAGGAACTCCAGAGAAAAGCCAAATTAATATCCATCGCATCATCAAATTCTGGCTCAGGCCCGTGCTTGAAAGAATAAGTTGCACTCAGGGACGATTGGCGTAACTGATGAGAAAGTTTTTGAACATCACAAACGACTCATCTTCCAATAGCTGCGTGCGACACCACAGATAGATATCTCTTGGTTTTGACTTCACCGGCAAGGGCAGACTCACCAGACCATATTGAGCAGCAAGTGAGTTCAGCGGGTACTTGGGCAACACTGACAAATGAGACCCCATGGCCAAACTTGCCAGCAGCATATGTGCGTCACCCATCACATTCATTTCCGTCTTGGTTTCAGAAAACCCTGACTCACGAAGCATGTCTTGCACATTTTTCTCAAACGGTGAGGCATTACCCAAACTGATCCAACGTGTTTCGATACCAAAGTCACCAGACGCGACCACAGGGTGCTGGGCGCTACAAAACACACCAACTTCATCATGCGTCAACAAAAATCGCTCGCAACCGGGTGGCGCCTTGTCCAGCCATGAGGGAGCGATCACAAAGTCATGCTTGCCATCTACCAATTGATCCAGCAGCAGATGTGGCCGATCGCTTTGTACCGACAGTGCGTGCTGAAAGTTAGCAACACCCATTTCAGACAATAGCCCTGGGATGAGGGCTGCCCCGATCAGCGGCCCCACCCCCAAACGCAGTGTGCGTTGGTAGCCACTTTTATGTCGTGATGTGAGCTCTTGTGCATCACGCAATCGCCGCCCAATGGCGCGCCCCTCGCGCGCCAGCATTTCGCCCAACGCAGTGCTGCGCACACCATGGCGGCTGCGTTCAAACAACTGGCCACCAACCTGACTCTCCAAAATTTGCATGTTGTGTGTCAACGTAGGCTGCGTCAGGTGCAGCAACTGCGTAGCCTTGGTGATCGAGCCCGACTCCAAAATAGTGGCCAGCTGAACTAAATGCCTCGGATCCATAGATTTATTTTTGTTTAATTCATTAAAAAACAATTTTACAAATCATTTTGTCGAACTTAATCTCGGCTCTGGATACTTATAACAAAACGAGCCCATCAGGGCCCACTGCAGGCCATTGCAATTTTCTTTGAGACAACACGATGAACATCAAATGCCTTTTATCTGCGGTTTTAGCCGCATCAACCTTTTGTGGCGTGGTGCATGCGCAATCGGACACCAAGCCCATCAAGATCGTGGTGGGGTTTGCCCCCGGCGGCAGTGTTGACGCACTCGCTCGGCTCACTGGAGATGCACTGCGTAGCGACCTCAAATCCAACGTGATCGTTGAAAACAAGCCCGGCGCCGCTGGGCGATTAGCAGTTGACCTTGTGAAATCAGCCCCAGCCGATGGCCATACGCTGCTGCTCGTGCCTCAGGGGCCAATCACCATGTTTCCATTCGTCTTTCGAAAGCTCAATTACGACCCCAACCGTGATTTCATTCCCGTCACACGCATCGCCACGGGTGACTTTGCGCTGGCCGTGGGCTCCTTAGCGCCTGTCAAAGATCTGGCTAGCTTTCGTGAATGGCTCAAAACAGCAGGCTCCAAAGCCAGCTTTGGCTCCCCGGGCGCTGGAACGGTGCCCCACTTTGTTGGTGTTGCAGCAGCAAGAGCATTGGGAACACCAATGACGCATGTGCCTTATCGCGGTGCGGCACTGGCCATCACCGATTTGGCGGGTGGCAATATTGCCGCCACCGTGACGCCTTTGACCGAGGCCATGGAGTTACATAAGGCTGGCCGTATCCGCATCTTGGCAACCACAGGCAGCACACGTACCCCCTTCTTGACTGGCATTCCAACTTTCAAAGAATCTGGCATGGAAGTCGATGCACCCTTGTGGTTTGCACTCTATGCCCCGGCCGCCACGCCCAGTGCAGTCGTAGACGGCATGCGCACCTCACTGCAAAAGTCGTTGGCATCTACAGAGCTGAAAGAAAAAATGAGCAAGCTCGGTCTGACACCTGCGCCGATAAGCTCAGCAGAACAGTTGGTCATCCAACGCAGAGAAACGGAAATGTGGGGGCCCGTCATCAAAGCCTCCGGATTCACACCAGAAGACTGATCCATGAAACCCAACATCATTTACATCGTGGCTGACGACCTCGGCTTTGCAGATCTCGGCTGCTACGGCGGACGTCAAGCTGCATTTGGCGACGTCTCGCCCCATATTGACGCTTTAGCGCGTGGAGGCTTGCGTCTAACGCAGGGCTATTCCAACTCGCCTGTTTGCTCGCCCACGCGATTTGCCATGATCACCATGCGCTACCAATATCGCCTCCGCGGCGGCATGGAAGAACCGATCAACAGCAAAAGCAAGGGCAATCCGAAATTGGGGCTTCCCCCTGAGATTCCAACGCTGCCCTCTTTGCTCAAAGAGCAGGGGTATGACACGGCACTCATCGGCAAATGGCACTTGGGTTACCCACCTGCATTTGGCCCACTGAGATCAGGCTATGACGAGTTCTACGGCATCATGGCTGGGGGTGTGGACTACTTCTCACACTGCTCAGGCAAAGGCGATCATGACCTCTACGTCGGCGAAGAAGAGCGCCACGAAATTGGCTACTTAACCGATTTGTTGTCAGCGCGCGCCGTGAATTACATCCAACGCAAAGCACACACGCCCGAAGATAAACCTTTCTTTTTGAGTCTGCATTACACCGCCCCTCATTGGCCGTGGGAGACACGCGATGACGCGCACTTGGCCGAGCAAGTCAGAGACAACCTGTTTCACTTGCACGGTGGCAATGTGGAAACCTACCGCCGCATGATCCATCACATGGACGAAGGCATTGGTCAACTGGTAGCGGCACTCAAAGCCAACGGCTTGTATGACAACACCCTGATCGTCTTCACCAGCGATAACGGTGGCGAACGCTTCAGTGACAACTGGCCCTTGGTGGGCGGCAAGATGGACCTGACCGAAGGTGGGATTCGTGTGCCTTGGATCGCGCATTGGCCACAGCACATTCCACCTGGCGGCGTGTCAGAGCAGCACTGCATGACGATGGACTGGTCGGCCACGATGTTGGACTTGGGTGCTGCACAACCCAGCCAGGCCTACCCCATCGATGGCGTGTCCTTACGTCGCATCTTGTCAAACCCCACACAAACGTTTGAGCGCACGCTCTATTGGCGCATGAACCACCGTCACCAACGGGCGATGCGCCAAGGAAAGTGGAAGTATCTGAAAGTGGATGACCACGAGTACCTCTTTGACCTTGACGAAGATGAACGCGAAAGAGCCAACCTCAGCGCACACTATCCCGAACGACTGGCCACCATGCGCCAGCAATGGTTGGACTGGAGCCAAACCGTACCTGAAATACCAGAAGACGCGTCTGTCAGCCTGGGATATTCCGTCAAAGACATGCCACAACGTTAACTTCAAATATTAGGAGACACCCATGAAAATCAAACAAGTACCACTCGCATCAACCTTGCTCATTGGCTTGTTCTGTGCAGGCATCAGCTCGCCAGTGACTGCTCAAAACTGGCCACAAAAAAGCATCAAACTGATAGCCCCCTCCACCGCAGGTGGCCCACCCGACACCTACGCTCGCGCGTTGGCCGAACACCTCACCAAAGAACTTGGCCAGCCCGTAGTGGTCGAAAACATGCCGGCTACGGGTGGCATGGTGGCTGCACAACAAATCATGAAAGCAGCCCCAGATGGCTACACGCTACTGGTGAACACCGCCGGCATGATGACCATCACCCCACAGGCCAACCCGCTTGCCAAATACACAGGCAATGACTTCACACAAATCTGTCAAGGTGTTGAAGCTGCCTTGGTACTAAGCAGCAATTCAAGCCTTGGCTTCAAAGACATGGCGCAACTGACGAAATGGATCAAATCCCAAAAACCAGCGCCCACGTACTCGTCGTACTCACCCGGTTCACCCGCTCACTTTTTGGGCTATCAATTGGGCGAAGAATTGAAAGTCGACATGACCCATGTCCCCTACAAAAGCAGTCCGCAACAAATATCGGACATGATTGGCAACATCTCGCCACTAGGGTTTGTGCAAATCTCTACAGCCACACCCCACATTAAATCCGGCAAGCTCACGGCCTACGCCACCACTGGTGAAAAACGCTCATCTCAATTACCCGATGTGCCAACGGTCAAAGAAGTGGGACTCCCCAGCCTCACGACAACCGTTTGGTTTGGTTTGTCAGCGCCTAAAAACTTGCCTGCCGACATCTTGCAAAAAATCACAGCAGCACATCAACGCATGATGAGCTCACCTGAGTTCAACAATCGCATGAACACATCCAACCTCACACCCACCCCAGATATTTGCGGTGATGCATTCATGAAGCGCATTCAAGCAGATACGGCGCGGTGGGGACGTGTTGTCAAAGCCACGGGCTTCTCAGCCAGCGAATAAGCGACTGACGGTAGGATTCAGGGATGTTGCATCGCAAACGATTACTGCCATTCCTGAACTGGCCAACACCCCATGGCCAACTCCTCCAAAGCGAAGCCTTCGCGGGCCTGAGCGTGGGCCTCATGGTCATTCCGCAAGGCGTGGCTTATGCGGCGTTGGCGGGCATGCCACTGATCACAGGTATCTATGCATCGCTCTTGCCAGCTTTGGTGGCAGTGCTGTTCAGTGCATCCCAGCGTTTGTCGGTGGGGCCTACGGCGCTCACCGCGATTTTGGTGTCGGCGTCATTGGGCGGCATGGCTACACCTGGCAGTGCCGAGTGGGTCAACCTCACGGTGTGGCTATCGCTCATGACGGGCTTGCTACAAGTGGTGTTGGGCTTTGCGCGTTTTGGCTGGTTGCTGAACTTGGTCAGCTCGCCGGTGTTGATGGCGTTTACTCAAGGCGCGGGCGTGCTGATCATCTCTTCGCAAATGCCGGCGTTGTTGGGTTTGACAAACGGCTGGTCTACCTTGCTCACAGGCACGGGTATGGATTGGGCCAGTATGGTGTTTGGCATAGTCACCTTGTTGTTGCTGCTGTTGGCGCGGCGTTGGCGGCCCACATTCCCTACCGTGTTGGTGGTGGTGATGGGCGCAGCGGGCGCCAGCTGGGCGCTGGGGCTAGAGGCCTCGGGCACAGCAGTGGTGGGTGCATTGCCACAGGGCTTGCCTGCGCTCTTTGTGCCAAGCGTCATTGAATGGGACATCTTCAAACAGTTGGTGTTGCCCGCCTTGGTCATCACGCTGGTGAGCTTTTTAGAAACCGCATCCAGCGCCAAAGTAGACAACGACCGCAGCGGCAAACGCTGGGACCAAGACCAAGACCTGATTGGCCAAGGCTTGGCCAAAGTGGCTTCGGGCTTGTGCGGTGCGTTTCCCACCAGCTCGTCGTTCAGCCGCTCGGCGCTCAACCTCTATGCGGGCGCGCAGTCGGCATGGGCCACCATTTTTTCAGTGGCGGTGATTTTGGTCATCCTCTTGTTCTTCACCGCGGTGTTGCAGCCTGTGCCGCAGTCGGTGTTGGCGGCCATCGTGGTGGCCGCAGTGCTGGGCCTCATCAAGCCACGTGCGTTTGTGCGGCTGTACAACATCAACCGTGTGGAGGCCGCTACGGCAGTGGTCACGTTTGTCATCACCCTACTCTCAGCCCCGCGTTTGTATTGGGGCGTGCTGGCGGGTGTGGTGATGGGCCTCAGCCACTTTTTGCACACGCGCTTGCATCCGCGCATCATTGAAGTGGGTCTGCACCCAGACGGCAGCCTGCGCGACCGCCACCTATGGCAACTGCCACCCTTGGCGAACAACCTTTACGCCCTGCGCATGGACGCCGAGCTGGACTTTGCCGCCGCCAGCACCCTAGAGCGCGCCGTGATGGAGCACCTAGGCCAACACCCCAACGTGGCCCATGTGTGCCTGTTTGCATTGCCCATCAACCGCATCGACGCAACGGGCGTGGAAAGCCTCGCCAAGCTAGAAGCCATGCTGCGCGAGCGCGGTATCAGCCTGCACATCAGCGGCATGAAGTTACCGGTAGAAACCGTGCTGCGCCGCGCAGGCTGCCTGCAAGCGCATGCGGGGCTGTACCTGTATCGCACGGATGCGGAAGCGATTCAGCAGCTGCGACAACTGGAGGCGTTGCCTGCGGATATGGGGTGGTGTATTTAAGCGTGAGCCGCTGAGTTCAAAACCTCAGTCGCCCACTGATTCAAACTCTTCCCCGCCGCCTGTGCAGCCACCAATGCAGCCCCATGTGTTTCTGGTGGCACACGCAGCATGAGCTTGCCTGATGCGGGCTTTTCGGGCGTGATGCCTTGTTCTTTGCAATCGTTCAAAAAGTCATCAATGGCCACTTCAAACGCGTGGCGAAGTTCAGACACGGTTTCGCCATGAAAACTGATGATGCTGCGCAGGCCCAAAACACGGCCCACAAAGATGTTGTCGCGCTCATCAAACTCGATGCGAGCCATGTAGTTTTTATAGGTCATGGTATTCATGGCTTCACTCCGATTCGTTCTAACAACTCTCGCACTTCTTCCACCTGATACCGCTTGGCTTCTTTGCCTGGGTGCAGGCGGTGACAGCGCCATTGCTTCCCCTTGATGATGATCTTGACGCGTGAGCACTCTCGCTCATGCACCTCACCGCCTAGGGCCACCAGCAGCGACTCAATGTCTGCAAACACCAACGAGACCGAAGTGGGTTTGGCGAACACAGCGCGCAGCGTTTTACGGTGTTTGGTATTGACGCGAACAATGCTATCAAAAAGTGCAAGCATGCACAACACCCATTAAAAATTACTGTGTTTAAATACAGTAATCATGCTACGCTCCCTCTTTGTTGACTTCAACAGCTACTTCGCTTCGGTTGAACAGCAGCTCAACCCCGCGCTGCGCGGGCGGCCTGTAGGCGTGGTGCCGGTGCTGGCTGAAACGTCGTGCTGCATTGCCGCCAGTTACGAGGCCAAGGCGCTGGGCATTGGCACGGGCACGGGGGTGGCCGAGGCGCGGCGGCTGTGCCCCGACATTGCCATCGTGCTGGCCGACCACGCCAAGTATGTCGAGATGCACCACCGCGCCGTGACTGTGGTGGACACGCTGGCCCCCGTGCGCCAAGTGCTGTCGATTGACGAAATGGAGTGCGAGCTAACCGGCCGCTGGCAACAGCGCGAGCGTGCGGTGGGGCTGGCCGAGCGCCTCAAGGCCGAGGTGGTGGCGCAGCTGGGCGAATGCATGCGTACCTCGGTGGGCATTGCGCCCAACACGCTGCTGGCCAAGTTGGCGTCGAACATGCAAAAGCCCGATGGGCTGACGGTGATTGAGGCGCACGAGCTGCCGCAGCGTTTGTATGGGCTCAAGCCCAAGGCGATCAACGGCATTGGCCCGCGCATGGTGCAGCGGCTAGAGCGCTGCGGCATTCACACGATGGAGCAGCTGTATGCCGCGCCCCGAGAGCTGCTGCGCACAGCTTGGGGCGGCGTGGCGGGGGCCGAGATGTACGACAAGCTGCGCGGACAGTGGTACGGCCCGCGTGAGACGATGGCCAAGTCGCTGGGCCACTCGCACGTACTGCCGCCCGACCTGCGCAACCCCGCAGGTGCGTTTGCGGTGCTCAACCGCCTGACGCAAAAAGCCGCCATGCGCTTGCGCAAACAAAACGTGTACGCCACCAGCATGAGCGTGCATGTGCGCTGCCGCCACGGCTATGGCAGCAAACGTGGGCTGATGGGTGACGACCGCGCCGCGCATGTGGGCGAAACACAAGACACCGCGTTTTTGCTGCACACGCTAGAGCAGCTGTGGCACAGCGGCCTGCACCTGCTGCGCCAGCCGGTGAGTGTGGGCGTGCAGCTGCATGGCTTGATTGCAGCGGGTCAGCACACGGGCGATTTGTTTGGGTTTGACGAAGCTGCGGCGGATGCTGCTTTAGATGCGTTGGCAGCAGGCACTGCGCCCAATGTTTCAGGCTCGTTGTCGGCCCGCATAGCGCCTGCGAAAGACCGCCGCAAACTGATGGCCGTGATTGATGCACTCAACGGCAAGCACGGCAAAAACACCGTGTACTTTGCAAGCGCACAGGCGGGGCTGGACCATGCGCCGATGCGGATTGCGTTTAATAGGATTCCGGATTTGGAGTCGGAACGTTAGGCCGCGCTCTTAGGTCTTAGCGCTTGAGTGGCTTAGCCACTTGCACGCTGGCGTGCAAGCCAAGGGCTTCTTCGTTTTGTGTTTTTAAAGCATCCAAGCCACGTTTGAATGACTTGATCCAAGCTAGCACCTGCACATTGAGTTCGCCTAAACGTTGCTCCATGGGTTTGGCGCTGGGCATGAGCAGGCGGGCGATGGTTTGGTTGACCGTGATGGTTTGTTGGGTGAGCTCTTCGTCGCCAATCAGCATCACTTCGTTGGCCGCACTTTGAACGAGGGCGAGATGGTCTGCCAAGGCTTTGTCACGGGTTGGGGCAAACACAAGGTTATTCACCAATGCATCGGTGGCGTTCATGTAGCGCAGGCCCGCCTCTTTAAAGGCTTTGAGTTCGGCAGTGCGTTCGGCGGTAAGTTGATTGGCGAGGTCGATGTGCGCCTGGCGAGCTGCGGCACGTTCGTGTTGATAGCCCGCCACCCAGCTGCCCCCCAAAGTGCCCATCACCCCGATGAAGGCGGTCAACAAGGGAACCAGCCAGTATTTGCGATCCATAAAAACTCCTGCGCCGTGCAGCTTTGTTGCGATGTGCAACTATAGCCAGAACGATGCAAAAATGAATACCAATCACTTCACAAGTTAAGCGGTGACGATCCAGCCCTCTAGCGGGTCGCACTTGGGCAACCCATAGTGCTCATCACCTGCTTCGTGTTGAGCTTGTGCCCACGCGACTTGCACCATACACAGCACCGCGTCTAGGCTGTCGCCACTGGCGTCATCCACCAAAGTGTCATGCTGCGCATGGGTGAGTTTGAGGCGCAGACCCAAACGGGTTTGGCCAACCTCAAGGGCTTGCAACAGCTGCTTGCGGGCTATCAAACGCTCAGGCGTTTGTTTGGATTTGTCGTCGCTTTTGTAGCTGGTGTTGCCAATCAGTTCACGCGCCAACAAGCCAGGGTAGGCCTCGAGCGCAACGCGCAATGGCTCAGGTGAAGCAACAGGCGCAGCAGGTACGTGCAAACGGGGCAATGTCACACCCGCCTCAATCAACAGCGGCACCCCCGCGTGCAGCATATAGGCGACGGGCGGGTTGACCCACTTCATCGACGGACTTGAGCCTGCGGGTGTGTCGGTGGCGCGATGGGCAAATTTGCCGCCCACAGGGCGTGCATCGCAAAAGGCTTTGAAGGTGTCGCGTATCTCGGCGCGGCTGAGTGCGGTGTAATGCTGCATGCACGCCAACCAATCGGTGGGCCAGTACAAATGTTCGACCAACTCACGCGGCAAACCAAAAGGCAGATCGAATCCGCCCACCCACGCTTGGGGCTGCTTCAACCAACCAACAAACGCATCAAGGGTGTTAAAGCGCAGCAGGCTTTGCAGCTGCACGCGGCCAGATTTGGCGTGGCCAACAGCCACAACGATGGGTTTGCGTTTGGTGGGGCTGCTGCTGAAGTCGCAGCCGATGAGCATCATGCCGAATTAATTGGGCTCTGACCCCAATTAGGCGCGGCCCACGATGGACGCAGTGGCCATCAACTCTTCCAACAAGGCAAACGACACACTGCCGGACACGCCGTAGGGGTCGAGCTCGGGTGTTTCAGAGTACTTCAACACGATGGATGGGTTGAGCTTGTCGAGGCGCACATGGCCCATGGTCCAACCACCAAAGCGGCGCTCGGTGATTTCTTGGTAGTCCAAGATGACCACGTCTTTGTGGCGTGGGTCTTTGACGATGTGGGTGTACAGCGCGTTCACTTGGTTGCGGCCGCCTTCGATGGCTTGCAAGTAAATGCCGCCACCAAAACACAGCACGCCGGTGATGCCGTTGCTGATGTTGTGCTCGCGCGAGCTGTTGAGAATCGATTCCGTCTCTTCTGGGGTTTCGGGTTTGACCGAACGGCTGACGTATAGCAAACGAACCAACATGGCATTTATCCTTATTTGGGAATCAGAGACAAGAACTC
>JACCDW010516995.1_pt1 | contig 11724 bp, 16 predicted proteins | sample 7449781 | NCBI WGS metagenome assembly JACCDW01 (sample SAMN15323449, study PRJNA562643) | freshwater metagenome | isolation source: river surface water | place: USA:Blue River Watershed | collected 2017-08-18
GTACCAGAAGAACCAGATTGTCCATCAGTTCCAGATGTTCCAGAAGAACCAGATTGTCCATCAGTTCCAGATGTACCAGAAGAACCAGATTGTCCATCAGTTCCAGATGTTCCAGAAGAACCATCAGTTCCGGATGTACCAGAAGAACCAGATTGTCCATCAGTTCCAGATGTTCCAGAAGAACCATCAGTTCCGGATGTACCGGAAGATCCAGAGTTACCAGATGTACCAGAAGAGCCAGATTGTCCATCAGTTCCAGATGTACCAGAAGATCCAGAGTTACCGGAAGTACCAGAAGATCCAGAGTTACCAGATGTACCGGATGTTCCATTAGAACCTCCTCCGCCACCTCCAGTTTGATCTACCCAGGCTACATCATAACTAGTAGAGCTTGCTTTAGCTAAAACCTGACCTATATTTCCCCCTGAGGGTATACCAACGCCAGAAGTACCAGAAGAACCAGCAGCACCAGATTCACCGGAGGTTCCTGAAACCCCAGAGGTTCCAGAAGACCCAGGATTACCTGTAGCACCAGCTGCACCAGAAGTACCTGAAGTACCAGCTTCCCCGGTAGCACCGATAGCTCCATTTAAACCAGTAGCACCAGTAGCACCAGTTGGCCCAGCGGCACCATTTAATCCAGCGGCACCAGCGGCACCAGTTGCCCCAGTTGCACCAGTAGCTCCAGCAGCTCCGTTAGCTCCTGAAGTCCCAGAAGTACCATTAACACCTGATGTTCCTGATGTTCCGGTTTCTCCTGTTGCACCGGTTGCACCAGTGTAACCCTGAGGACCTTGAGGTCCAGTAGCTCCGGTAGGTCCGGTAACTAGGGCATCTTCTATCAGATTGAACTGACTATCAATTAAATCTTCAAAATCCTGCTGTGTTGGGATGTCCCCGGTTTGGAAACGTATCTTAAGTTCCGGTCTGGTTTTTTGTGCCAACTCTAAATACTTTTATTCTCCCTATATATCATCATTATTTAGGTTACGGTGTAAATACACAACAAAAAAGAAGATCAACGATCTTCTTTCAAAAAAACGCGGAATATTGGATCTTAATATCCTCTTTTTTGACGCTCTCTGTTCTCCTTGTTCTTGGCTGCATAATAATTAACAATCATCTCCGGTGTAATATCTAAAGCTATAGCTTCGTTAAGAATGAAATGTAATTTGTCTATCCATTCATATCTTAATTCCTTTAATTCATCACTAGATAATGCATCTAAAGGTCTTGCCATTGCCTCTTTGTGTTTAGATTTCCACGGCTTCCAGCAATTTGGATATGTGTGTATTCCAGTTAAAGCAGCCTGCATTTCTCTATCTTCATCCCTAATTGCTTCTTCATTCCAGTCTATAAACTTCTTTAATTCACCTATAGATGATCTTATATAATTAAAATCATAACCATATACTTCCTCTTGTATGCTTTTTTGCATATTATATAGGAAAGAAAGTGTATCCTTCCCATTGGATGTTAATTCTAAATACTCATTATTTACTTCAAGGTGTGCACATTCTTGAAAATTTTGATTCTTATTTTCCATTTTACACGTATTTGTATGTTTTAAAATTTTTACTTTTTATCCTATATTGAATTTGATTTCTTGATAAATCAAGTTCCTTCATGGCCTCCGAAAGTGATTCGTATATTTTACCATCAATCTCACATTTTCTAGAAAATGGATTGTCACTTCCTTGTCTATCTTTAGACATCCTCATTCTGAATATTTCATTCTTTGCCGGATTATTTTCTTTGAATCTATGAGAAGCTTTAATTCTTTGGTTTGGATCCTCCCATCTTTTTTTATTTAACTCTTTTAGTCTGAGATGCGCATTTTTCTTTTTATCCGGATCCATATCCACCCAGGATTTTTTAATAGCTAAAGATTGCTTATTTCTATTTTCCGGATTTTCAAAATATTTAAGGGTATCTAATTTTTTTCTTTCGCTAAATTCAGGAGATGCCCAAGCTTTTCTTAGATTTTCTTTCATCTTGATTTTAGCTTCTTCTGTCATATTATCAAATATAAAATCACCATCACCTCCAGAGCTCCTGTTATATCCTATTTTCGGATCAGTTGATTTATAAAAAGATATCCAATATTTTTCCCTTTCATTAAGGGAGCTAAGATCTTGACAAACGTCGATTATTTCTTTGGTGAAATTATCTTTACCGTATTTAAGTATAGCGTTTTTAATTGCCTGCCCACTTCCGTAATAATTTTTTCTGTTGGTAGAATCCTTTCCTATATAAATTTTTCCATTCACAGAATTCGTAATTTTATAAATAACTCTTTGCTTCATGATTTATATATCATGGATAGCGTGATTATCTTGATTTTAATATTTCTTCTAATTCTGTGATTTTAATTTCGCATTCCAAGTATTTTTTCTTGGCTGATTTTCTCATTGCGTATAGTGTGGTTAATACGTCTCTTAAAACTGGTTCTTCCCCATTCTTGGAATGAAAATAAGCTCCTCCCGCAGTCTTAATTGCTCCTTCTGGAGGATTTGCTAGATTCTTACCAATAAAGATCTCAGGAGATAAACCCCATTGCATCATAGTATTAGGATACAGAGAAGCAAAGTCAAAACAAACTACCCATTCATGTAATCCTTTAATAGGTTGCTTCACATAAGCTCCTTCGAATTTTGTGTGTTCCTCCTCAGTTCTTTCCCAAACTATCACTCTGTTTCTAGCCAGAAATTTTCTTGACATAAGGACTTCTGTTGTCCAAACAGGAGAAAGAGCTCTATTAATCTCTACACCACTTACGTTTGCTATTTTAAAGAAAGTAGCTAATGTGTTTAGCTTCTGATCAATATAATGTACTAGACAAGAGTCAATTGCGTTATAGAAGATATACGTCTCAAAATCAGATTCATATAGATCTTTCAATGTGCCTTGGTAATGAATTTTTCTTACACCTAAAGCAGCATTAGAAACATAATCCAGAGAATCTGATTCCCTGATCTTAATTACTCTATCCCATTTTTTATAAATCTGTAAGTAATCGACCATTAACACGTGCATCGGAATTTGGTCCTTACCTAATAAAATTCCACTAGGGGAAGCAATCTTAGGATCAATACCCAATTTCTTAGCACGATTAAGCAGATAAGGCCAGTCATATCCAAACCAGTTCCATCCTGTGATTAAAGGCATCTTATGCATGAGTTTGGACATAAAGGTATAAATCATGTCAAACTCACTCTCAAAGGATCTATAGTTGAAAGTCCATTTTAAATCGTAAGGAAGTGTTTTAAAATGTTCATTGACTCTCTGCTCTATTTTTAAGATCTTTGGTGAATCCAATTTATCTAGTCCAAGAATTAGAATTTTACCTTGAGATGATGCAATCGCAATAGTGAGCACTTTATTATTTGCTCTAACAGTGTCTAGGGAATCAGCACGATTGTCTGTGATCTCCACCTCAATATCAACAAAGTATTTTTTAGGAGTTTGTGTCTCCCAAAGGGGTTTGGTTTTCTCTTTATCAAAATATTCTAAAAGTTCAACTAACCGATATTTGTCGTATTTCAAAGTGGACTGTTTCTTAACAGGAAAACCGTCCCAAGAAGCCCAACCCTTTTCACGACTCCTATCGGCAGCAGAACATTTGCGCCAGACATATCTTTCCGCTTGAGGAATTTTTAAATCGAGATAGGCTAAATCTCCTTCTTCAGTGTAATGGGATACTCTTAGATTCTCCCCTAAATTCTCAACGTCAATTATCATAGCTATTCTTATACATAAGAAACCGCCTTAGTTTCGCATTAATATATAAAGAGTATGACTAAATTAAAATTAGACGAGATAAAGGACCTGGGAAAAGAAGTGGTTGAGGCGTGGAAATTAGAAGGTAAAGATTTGGGGGGAATTGCAGAAATTCTTTTTTATCCGATCAATAGTGTGGTAAACTCGAAAGCTGTTAAACCAACAGAGGACGAAATTAAAGAGGCGGTACAGAGCCTAATAGATATTCCTAGAGTTGCTCCCCTTATAGTTATTTTTATTTCTTCACCTATTCCAGGAAGCTCCCTGTTTTATCTTTCGACTATTAAGATGTTGGAAAAAATTACAGGCAATAGAATTAAAATGATTCCCAGGAGATTTAGAAAAATTATCGAGGATAGATTAAAGATTACCTCTTCCTAAAAAACCAGGTTCCGAACCATTCGCTGGTAGTATTGACTTCATAGCCATTATTGTGACAAAATTCATCCACTGCAGGATTGACTCCGAATATTCCAACATATCCAACGGTTCCAAATATGTGTTTGTCCTTGCGATTTTCTAGAAAGTTAGGATCGTTGTACCAATCTATATCCAAATAATCATGTCCCATAACTAGTCCACCAGATTTTACTTTGGGATACCATAATTGCAAATCCTGCACAACATAATCGTAAGAATGGTTTGCATCGATATAAACAAAATCCAAGGAATTATCTGGAAAGATTTCAGCAGCTTTTTCTGATGTACAGCGAATCATAATTCCTCTGTCCTCCATTCCTTTGATGCTGTTCATCGCATCCAGATAAACTTTGTTTTCAAAATTTGCATGATTGCTAATGTCTATGTAATCATCTATGGGGTTCCAGACATCTATCATGTAAAGAGTGCCTTGCCATTCTTCCAAGATATGTTTTGAGAATGCACCTTGAAAAGTGCCTATCTCTGCTCCCTTGCCTCTGGGATAATCTTTGAGAAGCTTCCCTACGATTTCTCCTCTTTCAAAATTTACTTTTCCCATGTGTATTATACAAGAAAATACTCTTTAGTTACAATTGCTCCAGATAAAGGTTTAGTTTTTTATCGCAGGCAACAAAATCAGTCTTGCCATCAACAAAAATTTTCCATGCGTCTCTAGCATACGGGCCTATACCTGGTAATTTGTCAGGATTCCTTTCACCTGAATTCCAGGCTTTAGTAAAATCTATAATGCGTTTTGCTTTGATGTTTTGAAATCCACAGGGTTTAAGAATTGTGGAAATCTCATTCTGATCGTTATGATCAAAAGAATTTGGTGTGGGAAATCGTGCAAAGAGTTGGCGGATAACTGGTCTGACTTGCACGTTAGTAGTTTGATTGAGGAGAATGCATGCGATCATTATCTTCCATGGGTCTCCTAAATAATGAGTCTGAATCAAATCTATTTTTTCCACACACCAAATTTAAGAAACTTAATTAATTTAAAGAAATGACTCTCTTAGTTTCTTTTAGCTTGTCTTCAACCTCTTTGAAATTAATATAGAGGATTCCGTCTTCTACCTTAGCTTCCACCTTTTTAAGATCTATATTTCTGAGTCTATAGTCTCTGATGCTTTTGTTAATTTTTCTGGATTTGCCATTAATTTCCTTCTCACCTTGAATAGTTAGAAGGTTTTCGTTCTGATCAATTTCCACCGTCAGATCTTTTTTAGAGAATCCAGGAACGTCAAGCGTTAGAGTTCCGTTTTCCAAAGGGATTGGATTTCCTAGGAAAACATCCATGTCATTGTACAGATCTAAAAGTCTTGAAGCTGGTGATGAATAAAGTTTTAACATGATTATTGATTATATTCACCACTTATATGCAATAAAAATGCCCATCACAAAGAATGGGCATTTTAGTCATATCTATAAGGTTAAACAAGCAATCTTGTCGGGATTTTTTAAAAAATCCCGAAATCTTGTCACCCTTGATTTTTCAGCATTGCTTTTCTAAAATTCTTCCAGTCCATAACAGAACTAGAAAGGGATGGTTCATCTTTAGATTTTTTTCCTTTAGATTTTTTAGCAGCAGGAGTTCCAGCAGTCAAAGAGGGAAATTGATCTCCAGATCCAGCAGAGTCTCTAGTCGGGGCTTGTACTTCTCCCATACCAGAAACATTTGGAAGGGTTGCCATTGAACCTTCACTCTCGTAAATTTTAGAGACCTTATCCTTAAACACCCTGAAAGTACCACTATTGTTATTGAGAACATACCCAATGACTTCACCCCTGGAATTTCTAATTGAATCATTAATTGTTCCGCTTCTTCCGTCTAGAATATCTGCAATTTTTCCCAAATTTGGATCTTGCTGATATGAGGTCTTTTGAATGATTGTTTCGGATTGCGCTTTTTTGCCACAGCCGCAACCTTCGTTAACAGGTTTAGTTTGCATCTTTATCTCTTTTTTTCTTATGTAAAAATTCCCTATAGTCAGAAAGATTAGCAAGTCTTCTTGCTGCTTCTTTTGAGGAATTATACTGTGAATCTACATCCAATTTAAAAAATATTGGCTTGATCACTTTTTCATTAACTTCCTCTGGAATTCTTTTGTGCTTGGTTTCTGCGAAATCCTTAAGCTTAGCCATAGACATACTACCGGCTAATTTTTCGATTTCTTTTTTGTATTTTGGATTGAGATCCTTGGGATTGATCCCTTTTTTACCTCCGGATTTTTTCCAGAGCTTTACGCCGTATGCTTGGCCAAAAAGTCTTTGTTGAGTTCGGGAAAGAGCAGGCATAGTTTTTTATTACTATTTATCCTTTCCCTTCATCTTTTTTTCAGAATGCTGGTCTAAGGTCCAAATAAATCTCCTGTAGGCTTTTTTTACTGTCTTAAATCCAGTATCATTATCTGGAATTTTAACAGGACTGATTGGTGGTTCATAATTGGAGGTATCCGCTGCTCCACCTTCTTTTTTGTTTTCGTCTACAGGAGATTTTTGGTTTGTCATTGTTACTTGTCTTTTTCTTGCAACACCGATTCGATATTGGAAAGAGCAACCGAAGTCACTTCAAAATCCATAATATCGGATTTAAGGTGTTCCGTGATTCTAGCTTCTGCTTCGGTTACCCCCGTTGCCTCTACCAGCATCACTGTTTTGGTGATTTGTGGTTTTCCTTGCTTGTTGACCTCACCTGTGTCAAAAGTCACTTTACATTGATAATAAGCCATAATTTTGTTGTTTTATATATCAATTAAAGTAATAACATCCTCAGATGTTTCGGAAAAAGCAAGACTATAGGCCAAATTCAGATTTATCCGCGTTGAAGTTTTGCAGAATCTCAGTGGAGGTCAAACTGGTATTATAACAGTAAACTTTAGCTATTCTACCATTTAGCAAATTACCTCCATTGAAAGTAGCTACGTTAATTGTTCCTGATCCAGGATGAGCTCCTTTGTTTGCTGTGTATGTGCTATCAAGAACCCCGTTAATATAAAGCTTCATACCGTCCGTTGTATTGAAAGTCAAAGCAGCATAATACCATGTGTTTAAATTTAAAGTTGCAGTGGATGGATATGCGGTATAATCCCCCCAATTTGAATGACCGCAATATATTTTTTGGGTTGCTCCAGCTACCCCCATATACATAAAATGACCATCACCGCTGACAATATTATTGTCCTGATATCCATTTAAATAAAACCAAACCGATTTAGTATAAGAAGTTTGCGGAATAACACTCCCAGATCCCAGTCCATATTGACTAGATCCATTAAAAGTAAAATATGAGGGAGGTCCTGATGTGTATGAAGGGGAATTATATAATGTTACATTTTGTTGGGTTCCCGCCAGATCCACCCAGGTAGATCCAAATCCTGAATAGGAGGAAGGATCAGATGCATTTAATCTAAGAACCAAACCAGAAGTTACCAATGGTGAAGTGTAGGATGTCCAATACCCATTATTATTGAGCCACGTTTTAGCATCGGATCCGTTTGCAAAATTTTGGGGATTGTTTGAAACCACTCTAGCAATATATTCTGCCAGATCTATAAAAGATTCATCAGTGAAAAGACCGGTTCTATAAAAGCCAACAGAAGCTAAATTTCCCATTTCTGGGGTAGGCTGACTTTCATCAGGAACCTGACAGGCGATGACATATCCAAGGTCTTCGTCAGGTCCGTTCCACCATTCTAGTCCGGTAGATCCAAATCCGGAGGTGGGAAATCCGATTGCTAGATTTCCTACCTGATCGGTACCTGCTATAGCGGATCCCGTATTATATGCAAATGGTCTTGATGTAGACATGAGATAAAATTTACTTCTATATATTTTGAAAACAAAAAAACCAGCCCTAAGGCTGGTTTTGATAATCAAATATCTTCTTTGATATTACTGCTCTGTAGTGGATTTTTTAGCATTTTGAACGTCCAGACGAAGTTCTTGAGCTAATTTTTTTAATTCTTGACACTGGGTTCTAACTCTAGTTCCGGCAGACTTATTACCCTTATCAAAAAACTTATCCACGTTCTCTCTCATTGATTCTACAAGAGCAACTAATTTTTCGTAGTTTTCCATAAAAATGTTTATTATTTATACAAAATTAAAGGTTTTTTGTTTCATTAACCGAAAGACTTTTAGCAAATCTTTTCCCCAATTTAGTAAGGGTATAAAGATTTGGTCCTTCTTCTGAAACCAAACATTTAATTAATTGTTTATTTCTGGAGATCCATCTTCTGTCAACAGTGGCTCCATTTTCCCCTAAGGTAGAGGCAAATTCTAAAATTTCCTTTCTAGTTGCCTGCCCCTTTTCGTGTAGGAATTTAACAATTGAATTCTTCAATTCATTCTTAACACTCATAAACATTACGGGTGTTAATGACTCATTAATGAATTCACTATATTTTTTAAGATTACTCATGCGAGGTCTTAGTGTAAATTAATGATTTTTCTGAATTTCCTTCCTGGATTTTCCATCTTCCCTTAGACCAAGATTTAATTCTTGGGGAAATAAAATCAGAATATTCTTCCCTCTCCATATCAAGATTTTCTAAGATTTCATCATAAAACTTGGTAACCTTTGGATTTTTTTGTAGGTAATTGTCCATTGATTTCGTGATGATAAAAAATGCTTGGCTTAAAACCTCGTTAGAAAGAGAAAATGCTTCGTCCTCTCTAGATCTATATTCACTATCGTTTACTAAATAATCGTCCATGTCATCTGGATTCATGATCTCTAAATGAAGAACACCATAACTTTTCTCATTCTCTGAAATAACTCCAGACTTTGAAAATTTTCCTATTTTTAAGATCAAACCAACCTCTTCATCTCCCTCTCCAATCTTAAAGAAGTAATGCTGTGACTTTTCAACTTTTTCGTCTGCAAAATAGTCATTCCCGTAACCAGCATCTTCATTTACTTTGTTTGCAGGTTTAGGAAAGTGATCTCCAAATTTGTTTATGAATTTCATTCTTGTTTTATTTTATATATTCAAATTTAAAACCGAAAGGAAACAAAAAACCCCTGGAATCCAGGGGTTAAATTGTTTTAATTCTATTATTTGTCTGGCATGTATCTGTCAGTATATCTTTCCATATGTTTAATATACTCGATACCAGATTTTGTTATGTAAGGATGCTTAGAAAGTAATAAACTTACAAAAGCTGTTCCATATTCTGCAGAATCCAGTCTGATTGACCAATCTATTGCATTAGAGAATTGCATAGCAGTAAGTTTTCCATCAGGACTGATTTGTCTCGATTTATCAACTATAGCAGCTATCAAATAGTAAGATTTATCAGGCTTATATTGTCCACCTACCTTTTCTGGAAGTGGAGCATTTTCAGGATCGTCAAAAACTTTAACTACATCTTCCATCTTGGTGTTTTGTGATTCAGTATAGAATTCAACAAATGCTTGTGCAGGCTCTGGTCCCACGTTTCTAGAAAAGATATCAATCATATCTTGTTTAGAAATTGAGTTGGTTCCTTGTCTTCTGAGATAATCCATTTCAGAATAAAGAGCTTTTGAAGCATCGATCCAAGATCTAGGAGATGCAAATACAGATCCCTTTCTTTGTGTATTTAAAGTGTAGAAATAATCTTTCGAAAATTCCATGAATGCTATCAATTCAGGAAGTACAATTTCATTTGCAGTTTTGCCAAATGCTCCCTTTAGTTTTATAGGCGATGTCTTAACCCATTCAATCCATTCTTTAGGACTAGCAAGATAGTTTACTACCTCACAACGGTTAATAAGTGCTGAACCTAAATCGTTAATCTCTGCAGTGTCATCTTCCTTTCTATTTCCCGCTGCTACAATCAACCATTTGCTAGGAAGATTGTACTCGGTTCCAACTCTTCTTTGTTGAAGAAGTACCATCATTGCAGCAATAACAGGAGGATTTGCTCTGTTCATCTCGTCAAAGAAGATAATTCCACCAGGTCCGTCGGATTTTTCATTCTTTCCGTCTTCTCCTACCACTGTGATAGGTTCTCCATTGTCCAACGGAAGCCAAGACGGAGGATTGGATCTGGTTACTCCCTTTCCTAGTCTACTTAAAATTCCGATTCTTTTTTCTATGTCTTTTTCAGAGAAAAATTCTTTTGGAATATCATCCGTTGATGGAATACCTAAGAAGTCAGTAGGGTCCATAAATTGAAGGTCAACTGTTATAAGATCTATACAAAGCTGAGAAGCTACACTCGCAACTATTTCAGTTTTACCTATACCAGGAGCTCCATAAATAAAGATTGGCTTGTCGTAACCGCCTCTAACTAAACTATCAAATCTTTTAAGGATCAAATTTTTCAAAGCGTCACCCTTCATGTTTGTTATCCCAGCTTCTTTATCCGGATACTTCAACATTTCGATATCTCCATAATCTTTCATGGTTGCCTCATCAATCTCATAGTCTTCAAATGCTTGTGATTCAAATTTAACTCCGTAAGTGTCTTCTACTTGTTGTTCAACAGATTTACCTCCACCTCGTGCACAGCTATAATAATTTACCATTGGCTTTCCAGCTTTCACTGGTGCTTCAGTGGCGTTGGGAACTTTTTCTATTTCCCCACCTTTGATCTTGTTTACGAGATTTTTGATCCAGCTTCCAACTCCGGATATCATACTTTTCAATGAATAATCCTCGTTTACATATTGGTCAAATTTTTTAATGTTCGACATTTATTAATCTTATATTCTTTTTCTATATATCTTTCTAGTAAACTAGATCAGTTCTACTTCCAAAAGGAATTGCGACGTTTGGATCATTGTTTGGATAATCCTGATGAATTATAATCCACATCACTTTTTTATCGTATGTGCTAATTCCATACTGATTCGTTGATGGCCATCCCCCAGATGTTGGATAACCGTCAGTAAAGAAGATAACTGGCCCCATGTTTACTTTTCCTAATAGATTTTTTTCTATCCATTCGAAGGGTTCAAGGAATCTAGTTCCCCCTCCTCCATATGCTTTATTAACTTTGATATTATCCCCTCTTTCAACCTCTGTTACCGGTTCATATACCTTGGTATCAAAGAAAAGAACATAGGTTTTTGCTGGATTAAATTCTTCTATAATTGCATAGGCTTCATTAATGAATACCTCCAATTCTTTTTCTGAGATTGACCCGGATGTATCTACAATAAGGGTTAAAACTTGAAATCCTTCCTTAACTCTTTTAGTGCCCCATAAAACAGTTCCTCTACTTAGAAATCTCTTATTAGGTAAAAAATATTCTCTTTTAGCGGAATGTCCTGTAATAAATCTTTTTAAATCACCTTTCCAATCAACCTTACCCGCATTAAATTTATCAAAGGTTTTTTGCAACTCTGGGGGAAGTCCACCGGATCTTCTTGCCTTTTCTACCTCTCTTCTCCATTTTTCCTTTAATTCATCTATGTTTTCAGGCTCAACGTCAATTACCCTAGGTTTTTCACCAGGTTTGTCTCCTGCCTCACTTCCTCCTTCCCCATCTTCGTCATCCCAAGGATCTCCTAGATCAACAGGAAAATCGTCA
>JACCDW010248015.1_pt1 | contig 11720 bp, 20 predicted proteins | sample 7449781 | NCBI WGS metagenome assembly JACCDW01 (sample SAMN15323449, study PRJNA562643) | freshwater metagenome | isolation source: river surface water | place: USA:Blue River Watershed | collected 2017-08-18
CTGCAGTTGCTTCAGCTGCTGCTTGAGCTGCGTTAGCCTTTGTAGTTGCATCTGCTGCTGCAGTTGCTTCAGCTGCTGCTTGGGCTGCGTTAGCCTTTGTAGTTGCATCTGCTGCTGCAGTTGCTTCAGCTGCTGCTTGTGCTGCGTTAGCTTTTGTAGTTGCATCTGAGGCTGCTGCTGACTGTGCTGCTGCTGCGGCACCATTTGCATCATACCAAGTATCGACAACTGTGCGATCAATAGAAAGTTGACTATTAACATCTACTGAAAGTCCAGAAGCAACTGAATCTATAAGATTTTGCCCACCAACTAAATTCAGAATATATTGATCTGAACCTGTTTCTGTAAGTATATTTTGACCATTAACCGTAGCTGTTGAGCCTTCAACAACCAGGCCATGCTTAATTCTAAAGTTTTTGTTTACTGTTGCCATCTAAATGACTCCTTTTTACTGCTTATTTTTTAATTGCTGTTCTGTAATATCTGGCTGTAACAGCAGTACTTACAGGGGTGATCTTGAGACTAATTATACCTGAATTTTCTTCAAATGTATAATTAAATAGAGTGTTGTTTGTGTTTGTTATTATGTTAGATTCTGACATGTTTATGTCATTCTCGTGATTAACAATAAATATTTCTGAGGAATAGATTTCTGCCCCCCTCGTTATTTGTATTGTATACTTTACAGTAGAAAATGCGTTTTTATTAAAAAAATCTAAAGTTGTTGCATTTTCAATATCACAAACAGTTGATGATATGTCATTGTTTCCATCCAGCCCTAAAAGTTCAGAAGTATTTTCTGAATCTAGGGCTGATAAATTCAACTCAAGTTGTGATACTTTATAATCTATTGAGTTTACATCTTCAGATCCATCTACACCAAGCTTTGCTTCTAGGGCCTCAATAGCATCATTTACATTGCTGTGTAAAGCTGCATGACCCTCCATTGATTGAGTTGATTCTGGATTTGAAAGATTATCTATAGATGCAGGGTAATCAATCGCCAATTTGTCCTCCATCCAACAGTGTTAATTCTGTATAACTTGCATTTGCATACGATGATGTTGGAGTTCCACCGTCTAAACCAATTATAGCAGGAGATGTTTCTAATACACTAGCATTATTGTTAATGTCATCAGAAAACTGTATTGTTTCTTGTAAGTTAACAGTGTGTACATTACCATCATAAGAGTGTGTGTGCATATAGAATGGAGCGGGATCAGAAGAGCCTGGAGTTAAGTCAACCCACACTGCACCATTGTATATCTTAATGTTTTTACTAGTAACATTAAAATAAACATCACCAGTTGATCCGCTCAACGGATCTTCTGCAAGTGTGAGTAGATTTAGTAATGACTTAAACTTTTTGGCCATTTTAAATCCTTATCCTATTACAACTACTCTATATTCTCCAGCTGTAGGTGCAACTGCAAATCTAACTGTTACAACTGAATCTGAAGTATGCTCTACGTCTGCCTCTACTTGTGCATATGGTGAAGCAACTTCATAAATAGCGGTTACAACATCTTTTGTTCCCAAGTTGTGTGTAACTGTATATGATGTTGCTGATGTATTTAATGTTGTTTTATATTTTCTTGTTATCTCATGATAATTAGTGCCATCATTTGTTAAGGTCCACTGATCTGAAGTTTCATTCCAAAGAATTTCTACATCTGAAGAAGTACCACGATTTACTTTAATTCCAGCATCTGCAGATGGTGTTCCAGTGACATTTGTATTTAATACTACCTTATTATCAACAATATTTACTTCTGTTGTGCTAATTGAGTTAATAGAACCCTGTACATCAAGGTTACCATTAATTGTAAGGTCTCCAGCAATTGTTACATCATCTGGCAAGCCTATTGTAACTGCCGCAGACTCTGATCCAGAACCAGATACTGTAATTTCTCCAGCTGTTCCAGAAATGGTTGCAATATAGTTACCAGTTGTATCTGTTCCAAGAGCTACAGAGTTTGGCTCAATTGTTGTAGAGATTGTTACATCTCCAAGGTTGGTCATTGTTGCAGATCCAGTTACATCTCCTGAGAGAGTAATTATTGGATCTTTATTTAGAGATACAGCTCCAGCTGTTACTGTAAAGTCTGTTGAATTAAATGAAGCAACGCCTTTATTTGTATATGTTGCATCTTCTGCAGAAACTGTAATTGTATTATTTGTTACAGCAACATCAATTCCTTCTCCGCCAGATACTGTTAATGTATCTGAAAGAAGATCAATTGTATCTGTTCCTGTATCTCCAGCAATTGAAAGATTTGTTGCTACGTCAACTTCGCTAGCCTGAGTCAGTCTACCTTGCTGATCTACTGTAAAAGTAGGAATCTTTGTTTGTGATCCATATGATCCAGCAGATACAGCTGTGTCATCTAAATCAATTGTTGTTATTCCAGTTGAATCTGAATATGTAGCGGTTAAACCAGTTCCACCTTCTACGGAAGAACCAATTAAATCTTGAATTACTTCTGTTGAACCAGATGTTGGTGTCCACTCTGAACCATTATAGAAGTAAAGTACGTTTGTTCCAGTATTGTAGTATATTTGACCAGATACTGGATTAGAAGGCGCTGCTCCTAAGTTTTGGATTCTAGCATTGAGCAACTCATTCTTGTTGAGATCAACGCTAACTAAAAATTTTCTTGCCATTTGCTATCTCCTTATGACAGGTATGCTGTCCCTGAAAATGGTTGAGCCATAGTCAGTGTTATTTGGTTAGTGCTATTGTAATCTATACCAGTTTCTAAAATATCTCCTGCACTAGACTTAACTGTAACATTTGGTTGATAGCCAAGCCCATGACTTATAACAACGGAGTAAACTCCCATGACTGGCCCAGTTACCTGAGCAAGCTCCCATGAATACGCTAAAGTATTATTTGTTAAGAATATTTTATTTGCTCCTGACCATGTTATGTCAGAAAGTTTTGGTCCGTGAAAAGCAGCAGATAGATTGTCAAAATAAAAATCTCCAGTAAGACCTAGATTTGCTGCTGGGTCTCCTGATCCATTAAGGATTGTTCTTCCTCTTGGACCCTGTGGTCCAGGAGCAGAAATTACAACTTTATTTATTTTTTCTCTAACAACTACGGATTCACTCATTAAATAGTCACCGATCTATTTAGGGTCATAAACCCTTCAAGGAGCTTTATTTTATTCGCATTAGAATCTACGACCATAATGTCATAAGCTGATTTTGGATAAAAGATTTTATTTGTTTGAGTTGGTGTGAGTGTTACAGTTAATTTACCTAAATCTCCATCTATTACAATACCGCCGCTTGGAGAAGTTAAAGTTACCGCTAGCTTTGTGCCACCTTTTACATCACGAACCTGCATTTTTGCGGTTGCGCCATTTAGATCAATCGCATTTCCATCTTCGTCTTTGTATTCTACTACAAAACTAAATGTTGCATTCTGATCTACTTCGAAATTCTTTTGTCCTGCCATTTGCCATAGTCTCCTAAATAGGAATACTCCTGTACTAATTTTAGCACAGGAGTATTTCTAATTGACTATTTTTTAGTTTTTAGTAAAACCAAACGATGGCTCGTTTGGATTAAGTGCCTTCAAAATTACAGGTGCCGTGGCAGCAAAACCGCCAAGTAGTAGGTCTCTTGGACTAGTATTGCCAGTCATGTACAGGGCGATTGCCGCTCCTAGAAAATGACGTCCGTAGCTTGCTAGTGCTGCTAGAATTTTTTCTTGCATTGTAACCTTTCCATCTCCGTTTAGATCTTCTTTAGCTTTTGCCATGTTGATCCTCCTTTTTTCTAGGCGGTGTGCCTAGGAATTTTGGGTTTAAGCCCAATCCTATTATTGTACCACTATGCGCTAATATCTACCAATTCACAATTGCCATCTGAAGTACATGCTAGCGTAGCATTAACAGAAGTTCCATCTTCTGTTTCATAAAAAGACAAATCTGCCCAACGAATAGACTTTGGCATTTTTGCAACCAATTCGTCATACTCTTCTTTTGTTACTTCTTGATAAGGCGCTTGCTTATATGTATGATCTGAATGTGGTAAGAATGATATGCCTGAGACTTCATCAAAGTGTTTATACACCCACGCACCAACTTCCATCCACTCATCTTCTTTTACTGAAACTGTAATTGATGGCTTATGCTCACACCAAGCTCTCTGATAAACAAGCCAAGTATTTAAATGATCAAGTGCGGTTAGATCATTTCTAACAATTGCCCCTTCTGGAGCTTTCACTGGAAACGAAAAAACATAAGTTTCGTTTGGCTTCATTACATCATCTTCTACTGGAATTCCAACTTCTTTTAAGAAAATAGAAATAGGATCATTTTTTGCTCCACGCACTGTTCGAATATAATGCGGTGAATGCCATGGATGCATTCCTGAAGAAACTCCAACTAGCTGTGAAACAGTTCCAGAAGGCTTAACGCAGGTAATTGCTGCAGACTCTGGAATACCAATTTTTAATGCTTCTTCTGAATTTATTGTTCTAGCATACTCACGAAGACCAACAAGTGTTTGTTCTAGTTTATCAAGTCCCTGCTTTCCAGAAAAAAATTTATGTCCAAATTGACCAGTGAGTGAAACTCCAAGCAATCTTTCTTCTTCTGTGTTATCTTTCCAGATTTTACGTAAATATTTAAAGTCTGTTAGCGTTGATTGCCACGTTCCAAGTATTGTAGCAAGGCGTACTTTGTTTGATACATCTTCAACTGTATCCTTTTCACGTAATACGACTTCTGAAAGATTACAAAACTGATAAGGGCGCAGAATAATTTCTGAACATGGGTTCGTACCATAATGAATTTCTGGGTCTCTGCGACCATACTTTGCAGCTTGCTTTTGAGCTGCTGCAACATTGTAGATTCCACGCTCACCTGATTTTGAATCATAAAGAGATTTCCATTCTGCAATAAATTGCTCCATATCTGGCTTACGAGAATAAGCAACAGAGTTGTTAGATAATGCACGTTGTGTATTATTTTCCCACCAATTACCAGACTTTGCTTGAGCCATCTCTATATCATTAATATTTGAAAGAGAAATCATAGCAGATCTACGTACTCCGCCTACTACAACAACCTCTCCAATTTTACACATTATGTCATGAGCTTCAATTGGCTTTAGCTGGCGTCCAGTAGCATTCTTAAATTTAGCTATAGTAAAATCAAATAGATTTACTAATGGCTGAGGACCAGATGATCTTCCTCCCATGGTTTTTAGTCTTGCTCCTGCTGGTCTAACCTTAGAAACATCAACAGCTGGAATGTGTCCAGTCCAAAGTAGTGCTAGTAACTCACGATATGCTTTAGCCCAACCCTGCTTAGAATCTTCAACAACAATAACAGTGTCAGATTTTTCAAGCGTTTCTGGAACGGCAGGAAGTTTATTAACATACTTATACTCAACAGAAAAACCAACACCAGTTCCACACATTAAAATATACATGGTTTCATCAAATGATCTTGGATTATCAACTGGAACAAATGAACAGTTATAGCCTGCAACATTATCTCTTTCTAATGCTGGACCAGATGTCATTACAGATCTCATTGAGGGCATGACATTTCTTTTGAATACACCATCTTTTAGTTCCGCTACAAGCTTTTCATCTGGAACATAATTATGATTTTGCTTTAAATGATTCAGCATAAAGTCAAAGTATCTATCTACTGTTTCACCCCACGTTTCACGACGGTTTTCTTCTGGAATCCACCTTGCATAGCGTGACAACGCAATAAAATTTTCGTACGGGTTTTCAATAGTATTAGACATTTATATAACCTTTTCTCCGCCTAGCGGTTTAATGTAATTTAATTAGAGTCTTATTCTACCAAACTTTTTTAAGAAAGTGAAGGGCATAAAATAAAAATAGATAAAAATCAATACATTATCAGTTAACTAAAACAAAGGTAGCATTGAGTGTAAGTTGACAGATTAGAGTTTTTAATGGTATTCTTATAGTTCGTTATCTCTATTGGAGGAAATGCCTATGGAGAATATAAAAGAAAAACTTAGCGATGTTTTACATCACTATGTTGCAATATCAGTAGCTGTTTTGTTTTTATTTACTGGTCAACCAGAAATGATTCAAAAAGCTTCTGCTCTGGTTGTAAAGCCAGAGACTAAAACCGAAGCACAACTTAACAAGGAAACGCTGGAGCAATTCAGCAATACTGTGTGGAAACCATCTGAGTCTTTAACAGATAAAGAATTGGTTGAACTTCTCAAAGCTGTAGGCTTTGAGGGTAGCGCCCTTAAAATGGCGTGGGCTGTAGCTAAAAAGGAGTCTAATGGACGCCCAATGGCTTATAACGGCAACAGGAAAACTGGAGACAGTTCCTATGGAATTTTTCAGATTAACATGTTGGGAAACCTAGGTGATGATCGTAAAGAAAAATTCAAACTGGATAGTAACTATTCGTTATTTGATCCAGCAATCAACGCAGAGATAACGTATTATATGACCAATGGCGGTCAAGATTGGTCGTCATGGAAAGGTTTAACCGCTAAAACAAAAGAATGGTTAAACAAATTTCCATCTAAAAGTTAGAAAGGAGCTACCATTAAGATACAACTAGTATCTGAATATTTAGCTCTTTCGAGAGAAGGTCTTGTTTCAGAAATGGCTTGCCCATTAGATCAAGGCCTTCTCTTTTCTAATATTGACAACGAAGATAATATTTTTATTTACTGTATTTCATGTAAATATAAAAGCTATATAGGAACGTCCTTATATAATAAAATGATGAAAGAAATAGCAAATGTCAGTAGAAAGCAAGTTTGATAAAGACTTAGTTTTAGACATGTCATCAAGCCTTCCATGTGCACATATATCAAGATCGTTTCTTGCTGAAAAGGCATTAAACACCGTACAGGCTTATCTTGAATCTGCCAAATCACGTGGGCTAAATACAATAGATGACGTTTTAGATGATATGAAGCGTAAAGATGGCTGAGGAAAAATCCAGCAATTTAGAAGATAACCTGCCAATGGTTAATTATATAATGCTACATAGAATATATGACGTATTATGCTTAATTGCCAAGCAAGTAGTATCTATTCAAGAAATAGAAAAAATGGTAGAATATCACAAAGAAGGCTTTTTGCTGGGACCTTCCCCAGCATTTATTTCTGAGGAGAAAGATGAATAGAGAAGAAGTAATCGACCTAATGGTTGATGTTTTTAGCGAAATCAATAAGAGCATGGCTCTTGCAAGCGGGATGGAAGAAGCTGAAGTAAACAAGTTTATTGAACAGAGTACTCCATCTATTCATAACGCACTAAGTGCTGTTTATGATGTTCTTTTAGAAAAAGAAATTGTAAAATAGTATTGCTTTATCAAAAAGCATATACTACAATATAGCTGTGTGATATCAATTACACTATGCGGATATAACGCAGAGAACCCCCATAAGGATCCGCCTCCTTTTGGGGGTTCTTACTTTAAGGAGCAAAATGGAATCTTACCTAAGCAGATGGACTGATGATAAAGACTTTGTAAAACTACACAATGACTTTAACTTAATCTGCAATATACAAAATGTAATGGACAATGCACTCTATGCAAGAATTTATATATTAAGACAGCTTGCAAAGCAGCAATCAATTGTAAACCCATATTTTAATTTTGCTGAGTGCGGTGTATATGCTGGCATGACAATGTTTTTTACAGCAGAATTTTGCGATAAAGATTTTATAGGCATTGATTCTTGGGAAGGCGTCTCTGAGCCTGGAGAATTTGATACAGACTATTTTAAAACTGTAAAGTTAAAATCAGAATTAGCTTGGGCAAAAAATAATCTCTCTAGGTATACAAATATACATTTAAAAAAAGGCTGGATACCTGAAGTATTTAAAGATATAGAAGATTCTAAATACTCATTTGTTCATATAGACGTAGACCTCTATCAGCCTACAAAAGACTCCGTTGAATATTTTTGGCCTAAAATTGTAAGTGGTGGTGTTTTAATTTGCGACGATTATGGCTCATATAAAACAACTGGGTCTAGAAAAGCAATAGACGATGCATTTGCAAAGCATGAAATACTTGAGCTTCCTACTGGCCAAGCTATTATATGGAAGAAATGATACAATATATCTATGAATGCTTGGTTAAAAAAAGAATTTGAAGAAAGCGGTTACGAAGTAGAATGCCCAATTGATGGGTTGCTCCTTGTAAAAAACTTTCTTACACCTGAAGACATTCAGGAATATAATGACATTATAAATAATACCACTGAAGAAGAGTGGGATAAATGGTATACAGATCAGCTAAAGGTTTTTACAAAAGCTAAGTTTGGCAGAGAAGATGTTGAAAACTTAGTAAAAGAAGGTTTATATGAAGTCACGTTAAATTGGAATGATAAGAATTTATCTTTTATAGATTCCCCAATTCACAGAAGAATTGATGACAGATTTAATGCTGTACTTGAAAAATCTGGAGAAAATCTACAGCTAAGCGGATTTTATTTTATACAAAGAATGTACGACGGAACTGAGTTAGTTTCACACCATGATCAAAATACTGATGAATCAATCCAGTATGCAGCAGTTATTTATATAAATGACGACTATAACGACGGTGAAATATTTTGGGCAAAAAAGGATTTCCAAATAAAACCTAAATCTGGTGAGATGTTAATTTTTGCTGGAAACGACGAGTGGGAACATGGAGTAAGATTTGTGACTGCTGGGCCAACAAGATATGTCTTACCAGCTTTTATTAAAATCCCAAATTTTTACAACGGAAATAAAGAATAAATTATCCCCACTGATTGCTTAATGTAAAGCAAAGGATCAGTGAATCTTCGTCTCCACCCTTAGAGATCAATTCAACTCTTGGTTCTGTTAGAACGCAATAAGCATCTTTCTGATAAAGGGTTTTGCCTTCATAAACATTTGTTTTTAGTGTTCCATCAAGGACTAGACCAAAGTGGTACTCTCCTACTGGCTCTACTACATCTTCATGTCCAGCATAGATATGATTCTCGTATTCAAATTCTTCTGCATTTGAAAATGCAATAGTGTAATACTTCTTTAAGTAAACCATATCCTTATCGTAGTGAGCTGCAATTTTTTCTCTGAAACCTTCAAATATTGGTCTCACATCAACTCTAGCATGAGAGTAAAAAGTTTTAGTTACAGGGCCGTCAACAACAACATCTTTCTTGTCTTCTGGTGCAGATTCTAACCAAGCTTTGATAGCTGTTAGCTCTTCGTCTGTGCATTCCAAGAATGCTACAGGGTATGTCTTTTCAACTACTGGCTCATCGCCAGCGTGAGTTACATCATCTAGGATTCCCATTAATTTGCTTCCTTCCATGCTTTAAAAGCATTAACAGTTTCTTCTTCTGCAAAATTTAGAACTAGGTATTCTTCTGACTCAGCAACCTTAGACTTTAGGTCTTCTCCTGATAAAGACTCAAGCTTTAGCTCAGCCTGGTACTTAATTGTAAGATTACCATCTTTGATAGCATTATTGATGTCTTCTTCTGACATAGATCCTTCATTAGCAGCTTTGAATTCTTTAATTAGAAACTTGTCAAAATTTTTCCATATATTTGTGACTTCTTCTGAGTCTAGTGTAGCTAAAAATCCCATTTCTAAATCTCCTTTAATTTATTAAGAATAAGTATATTATACCGTACATATTACATAGATACAATGTTTAAAAAGTGCGGCGAAAAGTGAGCCGAAAATTAGAGACCCTCTTCTTCTATTCTCTTCAACATAGCGATATATGCCTCTAATTCCTCCTCTGTAGGCCCTTCTAGGTCATTTACTGGTATTCCAGCATATATGACATAAATGAGGGCGGAAAGAGGAACGTCATAAGCTCGCATATAGGTATTATACTCCATATTAAACATCAAACCAAGTAGGCCCATTGGGATTTGAACCCAAAGTCGTTTGTATATAAGACAAATGCTTTAACCAGATTAAGCTATAGGCCCTTATCGTGTTATGTAATATACTATTCCAAGTATATGAACGATTATGGCTACTATGCCTACGGCAATTATAGTCTTAATTTTTGGTTACCCCGCTTTTTGTAAAAATTGATTCTATAGTTTCGTCTATGGAATCATCTATTGTTTTAGGATGTTGCTTTGAACAGTTTCCACATGCCTTACACATATTTGGACTCTATTTTTTCTGGATCTATGATTTCAAAGAAGTTGGATAGGATATTTACACGAGTTCCAGATTTAACTAGGTTTACTTCGTGCCAAGTATGATATCCTGGAAATAGCACCAAAGAACCAGATTTTGGTTTTACTGTATCCCCGCCAAAAATATATTCTCCTCCTTCGTAGTCATCATTTAACATAAGTGAAGCTACAAAAGTTTTATTACCTAAATCTTCAGTTGACTGAAATCTTGTCCTATCATCTCTATGAGACTCAAGGTTTGAATTAGTCCTCATAAGATTAGCTTGTGACCTATTTAAAACAAAATTACCAGATATAGGATATGTTCTTAAAAAGAAGTCCTTGGCAAACTTGTTTGTTTCTATTATCTTGTTTAATGGGTCAAATTCTAATCTAAAGTCTTCATCTTCAAAGAATTCTGCATTCCCGCCAAAAGGTATGTAACCATACAATTCTCTGCCTGGATCTTGCAATTGGTTTTTTAGGAAATATTCACATAAATATTTTGAGTATTCTGGATCAAGAAAATCTTCAATAATGTGATACTCATTATCTTTCATTATTTCATCCACTTGTCACCTATATCTTTTTCTTTGTTTTTAATGATTTATCTGGGGATATTAGATTTTAGGAAAGCCCCCCTACCCCCCAAATTTTAACTTTTTGGAAAGATAGAGAAGCGTTCCTGAAATACCCACAGATTACATCTGGTACATATTGAGTTTCAGGGTAAGCCCCCACAAAGCAAACTAAGTGTAGCATTTTGTTTTTACCAAAGTCAATAGATATCACTTGTAGATCATCTTTTACTTTCTAATCTTATCATAACACCGCAATTAATTCTAGTCGACTGCAATTTCAGATTTCTAAAAATGTTAATATATTTTTTAGATGTATGATACACAATTTAGGCAAAACGGACATTTCGGATAGTGCGCCCATAATAACTGGTCATTTGTGACCTATCTCACATGATTTTTTTGTGACTTACCTCACAATGTCCGAATTGTACGCATTTTCAAGTTGCAATTTGTCAGACCCCCATGATAGTCTTAAGACATAAGATAAAAAAAGAAAGGAAGTTAAAATGACTTCACTAACATTAGAACAAAAGATTGCTAAGGCTGCTCACATGGTAGCCAATGGCGAGGTAGTATCCTTTAGAGGTGCCTCCTTTGATACCTACATGAAAGTAGAACGCCTTGCTAATCGTATCAAGCAAGAGCGTGAGTTTCCTCAATGCCCTTGCGGTGAGTGTGACTAACACCACACCGACACACTAGGCTAAATGCCTCAATTTGTCAGACCCCTATGCTACACTTACAACATAACAACAACGAAAGGTCAGAATAAATGACACTAGATGAATACAAGCAGTTAGTAGAGGCTCAACGCCTCGCCTCCCTATCAGTAGCGCTAGAGGCGCTTACTAAGTCTAAGGCTATTGCAGAGGAGATGAATAAGTAATGTCATACGCATACTCATACGATAATAACAGCGTGTCTAAGTGGGACACTATCCAATCAGATGTAGCAGATGCATACGCATACCTAGATGAAGAAGA
>JACCDW011268100.1_pt1 | contig 11720 bp, 8 predicted proteins | sample 7449781 | NCBI WGS metagenome assembly JACCDW01 (sample SAMN15323449, study PRJNA562643) | freshwater metagenome | isolation source: river surface water | place: USA:Blue River Watershed | collected 2017-08-18
GTAATGTTGTCCAACTAACCGATGCTACTGGTACCATGACATGTAACATAGGATTGCCAATCAGTCCAGGTCAAATTAATGGTCAACAATTTACCTTCTATAAAACTTCAGGTGAGTTTACTAATAGTGGAACTGGCTATACAGGAGCTTATAGTGATTTAATTTCACGAAATACTGTTGCAACTGTATCAGGTGACAACTATATGTATCTAAGTTTCTTGTCAGGCGGAATAGATAACATTTACGTCAACATGCCGTTTAGATTAACTGCCTCTGTAGGTGGATTATCTGCGGGAACAACTTACTATGTAAAATCAACTGGTACTATATCAGTAGAAGTAACAAGTTCATCTAGTTCAGGAAACAAATACACATGTACAAGCACGACAGGTTTCTATTCTGGAATGCCAATATCGTTTGTCGGTGGAGTGTTTGGTAACGTTGAAGAATTAATTACATACTATGTAAAAACAGTTGTAAACTCTACTGAATTTACTGTAAGTGCAACACCAGGTGGAAGCACACTCACATTAGTAACTGATAATGGTTTAATGACGCTTAACGCTGATAATCCATTCATTACGGTAAGTGCTACAGCAGGTGGAAGTGTTTTTGTACTATCAGACAGTACAACACAAACAACGTTTACTCAATACCCAACTGCTACACCATACTTCTATATAAGTTATAAGCTGGGAGGTTATATTGTAGCAATTAAAGATCCGGGTGATGGATTCGCATACGATAATAACATTACTATTTTGGGCTCACAAATTGGCGGAGTAAATGGTATCAATGATGTTGTGATTAATATCAGTGGCATAGATTCTACGGGTAAAATTACCTCAGTTATCGCTTATGGAACACCACCTGAGATAGCTCCTAAGTATTACTTAAAAGTAATAGCTTCTGACAAAATGGCAGTTTACTCTAATCCATTGATGACAGTTCCTGTCAATGGCAATACTTTAGGCTTAACATACCAAGGAATTACGTCAACAACGGTAACTGGCTTGTCAAGTCCGAACATTACTGTTACTAGTACAGCAGGATTTGATGTAAATGATCCTGTAGTGTTCACCGGCGACGTAGTTGGAAACATCGTTTTAGGAAAAACGTATTATATCAAAACTCTAACACCTAGTTTAACTATCAGTGAGACAATCGGTGGAACAACGTTTGTTACTGGAACATCCTCTGGCTTGAACTTCACTATGGCTAAGTCAGGTGATTATGTATTCTTACCAGAACCGTTCTACTTCCAACAAAGTATTGTTCGCTACAATAATAGACTTTACCAGTGTATTGTAAGTAACAACGATACTGAATTTGTTATCGGTAAGTGGGAACTTATTGACAGCGGAGACAGAATGTTAAATGAGTTGGATCGTATAGTCGGTTATTACAATCCAACTGTAAACATGCCTGGTCGTGATATTACACAATTAATATCTGGAACAACATATCCTGGTTCTGTATACCAAGATAATGCTTTCCCTCCTGCAGATGAGTTTTTATATGACACTGAATTGTTAGATCAGCCTTTCTATCCTGCTGCAATAGATAATAAATCTGTTGTTTGGGACGGATCTAAATTTGTTGTAGTGACAGGCTCTTCTGAATATTCTGCACTAATTACCAGTGAAACAGGTGATGATTGGTTGTTAACTAAGTTAACCAACAACCAAGTTAGCTTAACGCATATCTTCTATAATGGATCTCGATATGTAATAACTTCTACCAATGCAGCTACACCAATATTCACAAGTTTAGATGGTGTTACTTACACCACAGGTTCTGCATTAACAGTTCCATCAACACACTTAAACAGTGTATATTACAATGATGTTTGGGTAGCTGTTGGTGAGAATATCGTTATCAGTTCTGATACTATTACTTGGAATCAACGTTATAGTCTTAACAACACCGGGTATTTCAGTGATGTAACTTATGTTGACTTGAACGGTAATTTCATAGGTTGGATAGCAATAGGAAATCATACCGTATTAGGTGTCAACAAAACTGTATTAGTAAGAAGCACAAACAACGGGTTGTCTTGGAATGTGATAAATGAAAATGTCACTACTGTTATCACCAATTCTTACGTAAATGCAATCACTAGTGGCAATGGTATTATTGTCATAGTTGCAGACGGTGGTAGAATCTTTACAAGTACAAACGGTGCAGAGACTACAATCGAACAAACATCTGGAACATTAAATGACATCAACGACATTACGTTCGGTAATAATTTATTTGTTGCAGTTGGTAACAATGGTCTAATACTAACAAGTAGTGATGGTTCTGCTTGGACAACAAGAGTATCATCAACAACCAATAAACTAAATTCAGTTGTTTACAACGATGATGACTCTACATTTATTGTAGTAGGCGATGGCAATACTATTTTATTGGGCACAAATAACGGAGTAACTTGGACATCCAGTACAACGTTCATTGAAGAAGAACCTGTATATACTGTTCAGGGTGAACCTTTCTTGTCAGGTTTTGCACCGGAAGAATTAGTTCCTGGAATAGTGACTGATAATCTAACAATGATTGTTACTACACGCCCCGGAACAAACTGGTCAGCTGGATTATACGGTCATGTGGGTTTCAATGCAGTCTCTACAGAAATCAACCCTGCAATTGGACAAACATTGTTCTCATTCTTGGGTGTAGTAGAAAATCCTGCATATATTGCTGTTTATGACATTGATTCAACAACAAATTTAGGAACAAGAATTTATGAAGGATATGGCTACGATGTAAATTGGGTATCCAAGACAATTACTTTACATTCTTCTCTAGCATCCGGACATGTTCTAGGTATAGAAGTATACGAAGTAGGAAATGGAGATCAATTACAAAGGTCTAACTCACAAGCAGTTCCTTTCGTAGATAATACAGTCACTGGATTCACAGAAATTGTATTAAATTGTAATTATGTAGGCGACAAGGTTACTGGTAATGGTGTAATACGCCCTGGTACTCAGCCTTTAGAAGTTGAATGTACAGAAACAGAAAGTGGATCAAACACAATTACATGTGATGATGTGACTAAGTTTGCAGTAAATTCTCCGATACAGTTCCAAGGTGCTGTGTTCGGTAATATATCTGTTGACCAAACATACTATGTTAAAACAATAAGTTATGCTACTAAGAAAATTACAGTATCATTGCCCCCATTAGTTGACGGTATAGCAGGACCTACATTTGCATTGTCTGATGCTACAGGATCTATGCAAGCTATTATACAAGAGGGCACTGGTCTTGTTTGGACTGATCCATTAGTTATTCATAATGGTACAAAACTTATACTAGGTGAAACAAGTATAATTACAGAGACTAAGAGTTCAACGAATTCTATAGTTATTAATACCAGTGTGACTATTGATGTAAACGATCCTGTAGTTTTTAGTAATACTATTTTTGGTGGTCTATTACCGAATGTAACTTATTATATCAATGCTATTGTTGATTCAAACGAGTTTAGTGTTTCTGCGACACCGGGCGGCCCGTCAGTCATCTTGACAAACGCTACAGGTATTGCTTATTTTGTAAGCAATGACTACTCGATAGATAAAACAGACGTAGGTAATATTGCTAAGTTAGTGTTTGCACAACCTTATTCAACTGTAAATGACTTTATAACTTTTGCAGTCTTTGGTGAAACAGAACCATTGCAGTATTCTTACAGTGTACCTGAAACTCAAGTTTATGAGTCTACAGGTGGTGAAACACAATTGTATTTGGTGAATTACACTGGTGGTGAAAATCCTGACAGCGCAGTAGTAGAATTAAATGGTCTACGACTTGTCAACAACGCTGAGTACACCATCGATGAAGGTACACAAACAATCTATCTAACCAATAGTTTAATTGCCGGTGATATATTAGCTATAACTACATACAATAGCACCGAAAGACAATACCTACATACTACTCTTGGTGGTACATACAGTGGATCAGTGTCGTCTAATGTAAATATTGGCTCAACAACACACTTGTCAGGTTATGCTGAAACAGTGAGTGCGGGTGATTTCTTGGTAGGAACTTCATACCAAATAATAACTGTGGGTACAACTGATTTTACGTTGATCGGTGCTGCTACAAATACCGTAGGTACAGTGTTTACTGCTACAGGTCCTGGAACAGGAAGTGGTACAGCAGGAGTAGGGTTTGGTGATTATTGGTCTCCTAGCCCAGACTATCTAACACTATCGTCAGGTGATACTAGTGACTTGGTAGTAAACATGCCTATACTGTTCACACCAGTTATAGGTAGCATTATAGAAGAAAATAAAGTTTACTATGTTTCTTCTATAATAGACTCAACTAAATTCTCTATCTCAGAAGCACCAGGTGGCGAATATCTCAGACTATCAACTGAAACAGGCTCGATGGTTGGATATATAAACCCACCTAGCGTATGTGATATTGTAGCAGTGAACAACGTAATCTCTGGTCCGATTGCGATTACCGTCGTAAACACTACCACTGCTCCTGATACAATAACTGCATCAAGTACTGCAGGATTCGTTGTTGGCTTACCGATAACGTTTAAAAATACTACAGGAACAACGGGAGTGGGCGGAATACTAACAGATGGTACTATATATTGGGTTAGTGATGTAAGTGGAAACAACTTCAAAATTGCAACATCATACAGCGATGCAATTAATCCAAGTCCAGTGCATGTTTCTGTGACAACAGACACTGGTGCTATGTATGCTGTATTAGGTGGAAATCCTGCTGTTACAATTACAACTGGTGTTCCTCATACGTTAGTTGAAAATGATATAGTACGTATTGACGGTTTATTAGGATCAACTCAATTGAACAACAATACTTACTACGCAAAAATCATCTCACAAAATGAAATTGCATTGTACAATCAACCATATCAACCAGAAAACTTTGCAATCAACGATCCTGTGACAGGAGTATCTAACTATATAAGTGGTGGATATGTTTGGTTGGATAAACAGTTCACTTTGATTAGTGCGACAGCATCAGCTACATCATCAATAGATAATACTATTACAGTTGATTCTACTGATTATTTGGTTCTAAATACACCAGTGTATTTCTCAGGTACAGTGTTTGGTAATTTAGTAAGTGGAGACAGATATTATATCAAGACACTAGATGTCAATACGAAAAAGATAACCGTCTCAGAAACATACCAAGGTTCAGAATTTGTATTGTCTACTGCATCTGGAAGCATGGGCGTATCAATGTGGGAGCAAGAAAACGTAGACAGATTATGGGTAACTGTAAATGGATACCGTGTATCTTCTAGTGCGCTGAAAATTAATCCTAATAACAATCTAAGCATATTGACAACGATTGTTCCAGGAGACGTTTTAGTCATAACAAATATGATACCGACAGCAACTCCAAATCAAATGACGTATATCAACAATGTAGATAAATCAGGAACACAAACAATTTATCGTGTGAATTCGTTGAACACAACTTGGTTGACACAACCATTAAAGATAACCGACAGTACAATTTATGTTGATGATGTGACAAAGATTACTACAACCGTTGTTCAAAATGAAACTGCTTCTATTGTGGGCGGAGTCTGCACAATTGGATTAGACGTAGATAAGAGAATCATAAGCGAAATTATTGTCGTAAACAATACAACATCAACTACCCTAGATTCTACATCTTATAGTTTGGCTTTTGAAGATATTGCTCCTGTTATAGAAATAACAGCGCAAGTATCGAATGGGGACAATCTAACAGTTACGATTATTTTGGGTAACCTGATTTATGTTGCTGGAGAACAAATTAGATTCCGAACAGTAGACTTTGCTAACAATTCGTTGACAGGTATACAGCGCGGGGTTAATGGAACGGGAGCAAGAGATTATATCCCCGAACATGAAAATGTATACGGTATATTATCTACTAACCAACTTCCTGAAATTAATAACAATTTGACTTGGAATTCAAATGTTTACAATACTACATTAGGGGATCCGCTACAAATCAGTGATACTGATGCAGCAATTTTCTTGAATTCGGTGTTGTGATAAAAGATAAATAAATAATATGAATACACAGGAAAATAACAGAAAACCGCAAGAAACAGAAGAAATCGGTCCAGAACCCGATGAATCTGGCGGTTTTTATTTTTCGTCTTTTTTGAAGATTACGGATCCAAATACTGATGAGGTTTTGGTGGAAACACGGGGCGATATCTAATGTCAGGAATACAATTAACATACAAAATTGATGGTTTTTTGAAAGTCTACGACCCTAATAACGGGGAAGTTTTTGTAGATAAACACAATGCTATCAATTACGAAAACATGTCAGAAGCTATTGCTGACACATTAAGCAGCCGAGGTTACGGAGAAATCTACCAGATGGCATTCGGAAACGGCGGCGCAAGCGTAGATGAAACAGGTGTTATCACATACCTACCCCCTAATGTTACGGGGCAAAATGCGGCTCTTTATAATCAAACCTACGCTAAAATTGTTGACGATACTAGCGTTTTCAACTTAGACCCAACACGTAATAAAATGACAGTTTCCCACACTGTGGGTAAGGTTTACACTGACATTTTAGTCCAGTGTTTGTTAGATTACGGTGAGCCTAGTGGTCAAGATGCGTTTGACAATAGTACACAGACAGATAGCAGCTATATTTTTGACGAATTAGGCTTGTTGGCAAATTACGGAACAGATGAATTTGGTAACGTTTTAACTCGACTATTGACACATGTTATCTTTCACCCAGTCCAAAAGTCTTTAAATAGACAGATACAGATTGACTATACTATTAGAATTCAAGCCCTAACTAACTTAGTCACAATTTAAGATAAATAAAGAATACCGGAGTTATAAGAAATGGCATATACAATCGTTAAAAGTGATGGTACAGTACTGACAACCATCGCCGACGGAACAATTAACACTACTAGTACTAGCGTAGGTCTACCGGGTAGAAACTATGCAGGGTACGGTCAAACATTAGATACGAACTTTGTCCACCAAATAGAAAATTTTGCTGCGAATACACCCCCAGCTAATCCATTACGTGGTCAATTATGGTATGATATTAACAACAGTCTACTAAAAATATGCCCAACTGATGGATTGTCAAATGCAAATGCATGGGTAACTATAGCGGTCAGTTCAACAAGTGCAACTACCTCGTTTGGTACAGTACAAGTAACCGGAAACTTAACAGCTAATAATTTTACTTCAAATAACGCTATTGTTGGAAACAGTATAACAGTTTCATTTGCAACAGTAACTAGCAATGCAACCGTCGCAAATGCTAACTTGACCGGTACGACAACAGCAGCTAATTTAACAACAACTTTTATCACTACTGGTGGTAATACAACTACAGGAAACATTGTTGGTACATGGACTGCAAACGGTGGCTCAGGTGGAAATACACTTATTGTTACAAACGGTAACCTAGTTGCTGTAACAGGTATTAAGACTGACAATTATTACTATGCAAACGGTGTTCCGTTCAACCCGTCAGGTACTTATAACAACGGTAACGTTTTTGATTACTTGACAGGTTCAAATGCAGTTGTTCAATTTACAGGAAACATCGCACCTACAAGAGTAACAACGTCAATCATTACTACTGGTGCAAATACAACTGCAGGTAATATCACTGGTAACTGGACATTAACAGCAGGTTCTCGCTTTAATGCGACATACGCTGACTTGGCAGAACGATTTGAAGCAGACCAATATTATGACGCTGGAACAGTTGTCGAATTGGGCGGTGACAAAGAAATCACAGCAGTTCAGTATGAACTAAGTGAAGAAGTTTTTGGTGTTGTTTCTGATACAGCCGGTTATTTAATGAATGCGGCAGCAGGTGATGATAGCACACATCCTCCAGTCGCAGTGGGCGGAAGAGTAAGAGTAAAAGTTATAGGAAAAGTACGCAAAGGACAACGTCTTGTAAGTGCAGGAAATGGTATCGCACGTGCAGCCAAATCAGGCGAAGCAACAGCATTTAATATTATTGGTAGATCATTAGAATATAAATCGACTGATGATATAGGCAGTGTAGAAGCCTTTGTTAAGATAAACTAAGGAAAAACTATGACTTTTGCACAGTATGGAACAATTCAAGCAGCCGATTTTAATACATTAGTAGGCGGCAACCCAACAGCTACTGCAAACACGTTGAATGCAACATGGTCAACAGGTTCAGGCGCCGCCGGATATGGTCAGACAGCAGAAGGCAACGTTGCTGCAGGTACAACCGTTTCAGCAACTAATTGGGCAAGTTTGATAAACAAAACTGCCAACGCAGCTAGTCACCAGGGGACCTCTTTAGGTACAGTGACAACTCCGGTAGCCGGCGGAACAATAACGTATCAAGCAAACGTTGTTACCAATTTACAAAACATTTATACTAGTCGTGGTAACGCAAACGCACAAGGTTCTACTACTTCTAACACACAAACTACAGCAGGTGCGTGGAATGATTATGCTAATTTTGCATTCACGTGTACGTTTGCTAACGGCGATGCTGCTAGATATTTCTTTAACGCAGGCGGTCAACTAAAAATGACCTGCACACATGCTAACAATACAGCAGGTATCAACTCTGCATTTAATGCTTTAGCGACAGCAACCGGAACAGTAGTACTTAGTGGTCAAAACTCAGGAGCACGTACTATTGCAGGGTCATCCTTCAACGGTGTAACAAAAGTGGGAGGCAGTGGCTCACCGCAAACTGTTGCTACTAACAGCGGCTATTTTGGTTTAGGTACAGCGAACACACTTATTTTTGACCAAAATTCAGCTACTAGCCCATATACATCATCTGTTGAAATTGTTTATTACGCTAGAACCAATGGTACTCAAGGTAGTAATGGTGACAATGGCAGTGTTGTAAGCGTTAATTGTGTTTTCGACAAACTCAGTGGAAACGGAACAGTGGGTAGCGGTTCAACATGCACACTTACTGTAGTTCCCCCTTCAACTACATATATTGCCAACACATGGGGAGCTATTACGTTGTCAGGCTCTAACACTACAGTTTAATTTTTTACCTAGATAACATCCATCTAAATACTGTAAAGGATTTAGTATGGATGTATCAACTTTAATATCCCAAGCAAAAGCACGATTCAATCATAATTCGGCAAAAGAATACCTTAAGCAAAAATACAATAGTAAGTTGTTAATCGCAGAACAGGGTGGACTTTGGAGAGCCGATCAACAAACCATTGGCTTTCTTTCCGGTATTGATAACGAATATTTGGTACTTTTGGATACGTATGACAACCCGGTAAAAGTTAATCGCCAAGAGTTATTAAACAAATTGAAGTCTGTTTATGCTAGTAATATGGAAGAATATTACCGAGAATATAAAGAGTTAGAGACAAAACGATGAGTAGAGGCGTAGTTTTATTTGCCTTCAACTCAAAAATCTACGATTATGTAAGCATGGCGGAGTTTACGGCAAAAAGAATTAATCATTTTTTAAAGTTACCGGTTACACTTATCACAGATAATACATCTGTGGCATCTATCAAAAATAATCATTTTGAAAAGGTAATAACAATTGACAGTGATTCAAACAATACATTTCAAGGTAGAGTTTGGTTAAATAAAGGTCGTTATCAAGCATATGATTTAAGTCCATATGATGAAACTTTATTATTGGATGTGGATTACATAGTTAATAGCGACAGACTTTTACAAGTTTTCAACGTTATGGATGATTTTTGTTGTCATCAAAACATTTCATTTTTAATGAACAAATATGATACAACAGAGGAATTCAATTTCACTGATTTGAATATTTCTACACTTTGGGCTACAGTAGTTGCATTTAAAAAAACTGAAAGAGTAAAGCAGATTTTTGAATGCCTTAAAATGGTTCAAGATAATTATACACACTACAGCGAAATACATAAATTTTCTATCGATACTTATAGAAATGATTATGGATTAACTTTAGCATGGAAAATTGCTAATGGACATTCGTATGTTAACACTGATATTATTCCGTGGAGTTTAATGCATATTGGTTTAAACACTTATGTTTATAAAAACAATGACGATGCTTTAAACACCGAGTATACCATTGTATATGACAGATGGAAAAACGGAAAAATAAAGAAAGAGTATATTACAATTAAGGATATGGACTTTCATGTTATTAACAAAGATATTTTCATGGAGTTAATAAATGAATAAAGGTTTTGTTATTTTGGCACAAAACACATTGGAAACAGATTATGTTAAATGTGCAGAAGTACTGGCTAAAAGTATCAAACACACAATGCCAGATGCGAACATATCAATCATAACTAATAACAAAATAGAAAGTTCAATCTTTGACAAAGTAATACCTTTGCCTTATGGCGATCTAGCCCCTACAAGTAAATGGAAGTTAATAAATGACTGGCAAGTATATGAAGCTAGTCCATATGAATATACTATTAAACTTGAGGCTGACTTGTACATACCGCAATCAATCGAATATTGGTGGGATGTTTTATCTCAAAAGGATATTGTTGTTTCAACTACCATACGTAGTTATAATCAAAAAATATCTGACAGTCGTTATTATAGAAAATTTATAGATTTTAACAAACTACCTGATTGTTATAATGCAATCACTTATTTTAAGAAATCAGAAACAGCAGAAGAATTTTTTAAATTGGTTAAAAATATTTTTGAAAATTGGGAAGAATATAAAAAAATATTGCAATGTAAAAGTGACGAAGAGGCAACAACTGATTGGGTTTATGCATTAGCATGTCATATTATTGGTTATGAAAAAACAACTATGCCGTCATTCAAAGAAATGAGCATGGTTCACATGAAACAAATGATTAATAATTTGAATACTGAAGATTGGACTGACGAACTAATATACGAAGTTTCACCTCATACCATGAGAATAAACACTATACCACAAAGATACCCGGTGCATTATCATGTGAAAAAATTTGCAAATATTTTAGAGAAATCATTATGAGTATAATTGCTAAAGTGGTAGTAATCGACGGAGAAGAACAAGTTGTTATTGAAAATGTAGTCTCCGAACCAATCGAGTTTCGTCTGTATTATGACGAAAATGGAATGGCATTATTCTACACATGTGAAAAACCAGAAGGAAATTATGTTGTAGTAGACAAACAAACATATGCTGAAATGAGACTCGATATAAAAATAGTAGATGGAAAAATTACTAAATTAGTGCCCGGTATAATGATATCTAAATTAAAACCAAATCCAACTAATGGTGTAAATTGTGCTATCGAAGATATAAGCATAATAGTAGATGACCAATTTACTGATAAACAAAAATGGAAATTAACATCTTATGAATTACGATGATATTATTGATATTGCTGACTTAGATTGTATATACCTAAGTTACGATGAACCACAGAAAGAAGAATTCTGGGTAAAGATAAAGAACATGATTCCATGGGCAAAACGTGTCGATGGAGTCAAAGGTAGCGATGCTGCACACAAAGCAGCCGGAGAAGCAAGCGATACAGAAAGATTTATTCTTATTGACGGGGACAACATGCCCGATGAAGAATTTTTCAACATGCAACTAGACTTTACAAATAAAGATCCTGTATATCAAAAAGCGCAGTTTCGTTGGAAAGCAATCAACCATATCAATGGATTACGTTATGGCAATGGTGGTATAAGCAGTTGGACAAAAGAATACGTGGCGAACATGAA
>JACCDW011601348.1_pt1 | contig 11720 bp, 16 predicted proteins | sample 7449781 | NCBI WGS metagenome assembly JACCDW01 (sample SAMN15323449, study PRJNA562643) | freshwater metagenome | isolation source: river surface water | place: USA:Blue River Watershed | collected 2017-08-18
CGAAGACATGGGTCGCAAATACTGGAAAAAGCGTAGCTACATTTTCCAAGGCTTTGTACGTGAGAATCCCTTGGCTGACGACAAAACCCCCGAGAATCCAATTCGACGATTCATCATCGGTCCTCAGATCTTTACCACCATCAAAGGTGCGCTAATGGATCCTGAGTTGGAAGAATTGCCAACCGACGCACTGCGCGGTCTGGACTTCCGTATTACCAAAGGCAGCAAAGGCGGATTCGCTGACTACAACGGATCTAAGTGGGCTCGCAAAGAGAGTGCGCTGACCGAAGCCGAACAAGCTGCCATTGAGAAACATGGCTTGTATGACTTGAGCACATTCCTGCCCAAGAAGCCCGGAGACGTTGAACTCCGTGTGATCAAGGAGATGTTTGAAGCATCAGTAGATGGCCAACCTTACGACACAGAGCGTTGGGGACAATACTTCCGTCCTGCTGGTATTCAAGCACCTGCCGGCGGCTCTGGGGCTGCTAGCGACGATGATGCTCCTGCTTCTAAGCCTGCTGTTTCAAACATGGCTCCACCTGCTAGCACTACTCGTGCTGTAGTAGACGAGGATCCTCCGTTTGACACCGATGACGCACCCGCAGCCAGTGCTCCTGTACAAGCCGCAAAACCTGCCGGCAATGCACAAGACATCTTGGCAATGATTCGTTCTCGTCAAAACAAGTAATAACTACTGAACCACGCAAGGGTATCACACCCTTGCGTTCCATTCTCTATAGGTGATTCATGGCAAAACCATTTGATGTAAGTAAGTTCCGTAAGGAAATTACAAAAAGTATTGACGGCCTTTCGATAGGCTTTAACGATCCTACAGATTGGATCTCCACAGGCAACTATGCCTTAAACTATCTCATTAGTGGTGACTTTAATCGGGGCATTCCCTTGGGCAAGGTCACTGTGTTTGCAGGCGAATCCGGTGCAGGCAAATCATACATTTGCTCCGGCAACATTGTTAAGAACGCCCAAGAACAAGGTATTTTTGTTGTGCTAGTTGACAGTGAAAACGCACTAGACGAAGACTGGCTCAAAGCTCTGGGCGTTGACACCAGCGAAAGCAAACTTCTCAAATTATCAATGGCCATGATTGATGACGTAGCAAAGACTATTTCAACTTTCATGAGCGATTACAAAGGCTTGCCCGACGGAGAACGGCCCAAAGTTCTTTTTGTTATCGACTCCCTCGGAATGTTGCTGACCCCTACCGACATCAACCAGTTTGACAGCGGTGACCTGAAGGGGGACCTTGGGCGCAAACCTAAAGCTCTTACCGCATTAGTCCGCAACTGTGTTAATATGTTTGGTAGTTATAACGTGGGTTTGGTTTGTACCAACCACACTTATGCCAGCCAAGACATGTTCGATCCTGACGATAAGATTAGCGGCGGGCAAGGATTTATTTACGCAAGCAGTATTGTTGTTGCTATGCGCAAACTCAAACTCAAGGAGGACGAGGACGGCAACAAAGTCACTGATGTCATGGGTATTCGAGCAGCCTGTAAAGTTATGAAAACTCGCTATGCCAAGCCTTTTGAAGGTGTGCAGGTCAAGATTCCCTATGAGCAAGGTATGAGTCCTTACTCGGGTCTGGTTGACTTGGCTGAAAAGAAAGGCATGCTCAAAAAGGACGGTAACCGCCTGGCATTTACTACCAGTGATGGTGAGATTATCAAAATGTTCCGCAAGGCTTGGGAAAGCAACGAAGAAGGTGCATTGGACAAGATTATGGCAGACTTCAATAATCAGAAAGCCGAGGTAAGTACTGGCGATACCCAGGAGGAAGAATAATGCATTCAGAAGTTGCTAGCGAAATTTGGTCCGAACTAAAACGTTATATTAACACAGTAGATCGAGCAGAAGCCGCAGAAACTCTTATCTCTACTCTAGTCAACTATGACGAAGACGTCGAAGATATTCGGGACGCCTTCAAAGGCGACTCTGATATCAAAAAAGCATTGGTTGCTTATCTTGACAATGATGGCGACGTTGAAGAAGAGGAAGAAGAGTACGAGGAAGAGGATTACAATGAAGATGACGACTGGGAGAACTAATGTGGTACAGTCGCGTTGTTGCTAATCTTGGAACTATTCCGGACTTTATAGCACACTACGAGCAAGAACTCGAAGAAGCCAAACGAGAATGCCGCATTGGCGGCATGGTAGAGCGCAACATCAAAGAGCTACCTGGTCACACAGAGCATCGTTTCAATCAACTGCAAGAGATTGAAGCGGTGCTTAACTACCTCAACATTCAACTTCGTAAAATCCGCAGAAAGCATTTCCAAAAGTATTTGGAAGCTTATGCACGAGCGTTGACCAGCAGAGATGCTGAAAAGTATGTAGATGGCGAAGACGAAGTGGTTGACTTTGAAACCATTATCAATGAAGTGGCATTGCTTCGCAATCGTTGGCTAGGGGTGATGAAGGGTCTTGAAACCAAGCAGTGGCAAATGGGTCACATTGTGCGTCTAAGAACTGCAGGCATGGAAGACATCCAGGTGTAAATACCTGCATGAAAATCGTACTTGTTACTGGCGGATTTGATCCGCTTCATTCTGGGCATATTGCCTACTTCAAATCTGCTCTCACATTGGGCGACATGTTAATTGTGGGACTCAACAGCGATGAATGGCTGACTCGCAAAAAAGGCCGACCATTCATGCCATGGAATGAGCGTTTGTGTATCATCAACAATCTCTCTATGGTCAATGAAGTCTATACTTTCAACGATGAAGACGGTTCTGCCAAACACTTCATACAACAGGTCAGAGCACATTACCCCGATGCCAAACTGATATTTGCCAATGGCGGTGATCGAACAGCAAAGAATATTCCCGAGATGGATGTTGAAGATTCCAACATTGAGTTTGTGTTTGGCGTAGGCGGCGAAGACAAAAAGAATAGTTCTAGCTGGATACTTGAAGATTGGAAAAAGCCCAAAACAACCCGTGCCTGGGGTTATTATCGCGTATTGCATGAAGTTGGTACACAAACCAAGCTCAAAGAACTCACAGTCAGTCCCAAAACTTGCTTGAGCATGCAACGACACGATCAACGTGCTGAGTTTTGGTTTGTGGCCGAAGGTGAAGCCACAGTGTATACACTGGATGATCGTACCACTGATCAGGAAGTCAAATGTCGTCTGACACTGCATGAAAATACATTTATTAGTGTAAACGAATGGCACCAGTTATGCAACGAAACTGACCGCCCTTTGAAACTGATTGAAATTCAATACGGCGATAATTGTGTAGAAGAAGACATTGAACGTCGATGAAACCCATTCCGGTATTTGTTGGTTACGACCCCAGGGAGGCTATTGCGTATCATACCTGCGTAAATTCTATTATACGCAATGCTTCTGTGCCTGTGGCAATTGTGCCTGTGGCACTGAGTCTTTTTAAAGATTACACAGAAACACACACTGACGGATCCAATCAATTCATATACTCAAGGTTTCTTGTACCATATCTCATGGACTATCAAGGATGGGCAATTTTTATCGATGGAGACATGATTGTACAAGGAGACATTGCTGAACTATGGGAGTTTCGCAATGCACAATTGGATGTCATGGTAGTCAAACATGACTATAAAACAAAGATGCCTGTAAAATATCTAGGAGCAAAGAATGAAGACTATCCTCGAAAAAATTGGAGTAGTGTTATTTTGTGGAATTGTGCTAGCCTTCCTAACAGGAAACTTACCCCTAAGTTCGTCCAACAATCCACAGGCAGTGAGCTCCACCGCTTCTCGTGGATAAACGACGAACGCATTGGAGAATTGCCCCCAGAATGGAATTGGCTTCCTGATGAATATGGCCCCAATCCTGAGGCCAAGTTACTGCACTACACACTGGGCACACCCTGTTTTCATGAGTTTGCCACCACGCCCCAGGGCAACGCTTGGCACAGAGAGCGTATCCTAACTGAGTACTGCCAACAACATGATATACCTCAGCAAAAACGGTGAGGATGAGTATGTCAACATGTTTGCCAACGGCGCCGGTGTGGCACCCACTGATACCAACGACTTTGATTACACAGTAAGTCAAGATCCCATAGTTCTCAGAGGCATACTAAACAACGTTATACGTCGATGCATGGCAGACTCTCGAACATTTTATTACATTGACACAGGATACTTTGGCAATACTAGATTTAAACTGTGGCACAGAATTGTCAAAAACAATCTGCAACACAGTAAAATCATTACAAGACCGGCAGATAGATTCGAACAGTTCAACAAAAAATTTCAACCTTGGAAACGCAACGGCAAAACTATTGTGGTGGCCGCACCAGATGAAAAGCCTTGTAAATTTTACGGAATAGAGTTAGAACAGTGGATCACTGATACTGTAAATACTATTAAACAACACACAGATAGGCCTGTTGTAGTAAGGCGTCGTGCCCGACACAGAATTGACAGAGTAAAAAACGACACACTGGAATCTGCGTTAAAGGATGCCTGGGCATTGGTTACTTACAACAGTGTCGCAGCAACTGAATCTATTTTTCTCGGAATACCTGCATTTACTCTTGCACCAGTTAACGCAGCAGATCCAGTGTCGTGCCAGGACCTGACAAAAATTGAAACTCCGTTTTATCCAGATTCTGATATATTGCATGCATGGGCATGTCATCTTGCCTACGGGCAATTTCACATCAACGAGCTCAAAGATGGCAGCGCCTGGAAATATCTATGACCACAGTTTCAGTTTATCATTCAACAGTTCCAAATTCTCGAAATCCAGAAAAGATTGATCTCTTGAATAATTTTTCACAAGGTGTTCGATCAGCAGGCGACATAGTGTTTGATGTTCGCGAGCACAAATATGTCAAAGCCGATGTTGGCGTAATTCAAGGATGGTTGGGGTCCGGGGAAATAACGTCTAGGCATCTGATGCTAAGGAACACAGTGATACAAGAGCAGATATCCAGACAAAAATATGTAATAACTGCTGACAGCAATTTGTTTCTGTATGTAAACACTGAAAATCCTGCACACTATCTAAGATACAGTATCAATGGAGTGTTTCCCAACAGCGGAATATATTGCGACAGTCCTGTTGACCCCCGACGCTGGGCTTCAATCAAAAACAAGCTAAACATAACTGTCAAAGACTACAGAACTGCCGGGGACCATATTTTGATATGCTTGCAAAGAAATGGCGGTTGGAGCATGGGATCATTTGATATTCAGGATTGGGCAGTTGACACTATCGAAATGCTTCGTCGCCACAGTGATCGACCGATTGTAGTAAGACCACATCCTGGTGACAAAAACACACGCAGGATCTTGGAATCGCAGTCGCCGGACTGTAAAATCAAGTTTTCCAAGCGTGTGAGATTGAGTACCAATGTCAGCTTAATCGACGATCTTCGTAACTGCTGGGCAGCAGTAAATCATAATTCTAGCCCTGTGGTGGGTGCAGCAATAGAAGGTTTTCCTATATTTGTCACTGACCCCGACCGTAGCCAGTGCAAAGACATAGCCAACACTGACTTGACAAAAATTGAAGACCCAACTCTTCCTGACCGTTTGCCTTGGTTAGAAAGGATTTCAATGTTTCATTGGAACTTCGACGAATTGAAGTCAGGTCAGTGTTGGAGGCACATGAGGCAATACCTCAAGTGATTTTCTATACTCAATCAATCGTTGAGCCCACTCGGCTCTAACGTCGCGCATGGCTTGACTTTTGTACATTTTTTTACCTTCCCAAGATCTTTCTTGATAGGTCTGATCGTTGTTGTTTCCTGTTTCGCTAAATCTATCGTGATGTGCTTCAATGGGAGTATGCTTGATGGCACCGGCCACTTTGCAAATATCAAGTATCCAGGAATCAATGTGATTACAAGCAGTTGCGCAGCCAAAAAAATCTACCCAGGCTCGGGGAAACAACGGAAACAAACTTAGATTGGGGTAAGTGGTACATTCAATGTGCAACAGTCCCATAAAGTCGCCTGCGTCTCTGACATGTTGATCCCAATCTTGAGTGAGCATGGTGGCATCGTCGTTCCATGCCAATAACCATTTGCTGTTTGTTTCTTTGCACATCAGGTTGTAATAATTGTGAAGGCTACCGTAGCCCCATCTAGGTGTTTTAAATATACGAACCGGTGCACGGTACTGAGCTATTAGATCTTGCCATTGACCGGATTGAAAAAACTCATGACTTTGACTGTCGTCATCGTCGTATGCAATTGCTATTTCCACTGATTCCGGAGATTTGGCCTTGGACAGCACACTGGTTACACTGGATATCACCAGTGGTATTCTATTTCTAGTAGGCAGCAATACTGATATAAAAGGTTGAGAGGACATAAAAATATTTAGTGACTAATATCTACTACATAGTAGTATGAAGTCATTGATTATTAGCCTGAGCAAAATACCCAGCTCTGCAAAAAGTTCACAACGAGTGCTAACTCAGTTGCTGGAGTGGGGTCACGATGCTGAGTTATTTGAGGGAACTTACGGGTATGACGCAAAAGAAATTTTTGAACAGGAAAATAGAACCCTGCATCCGTACAGTTTTAAAGGTGCACCAGTGGACGACGAGTACATTGAAAAATCTACCAGGCCAGGAGTAATGGGCTGCTTTCACAGTCACTATCGCGCATGGCAGCGTTGTTTGGATCTTGACGAGCCAATTTTGATATTTGAAGACGATGTAATTTTTTACAGAGATTTCATCCCAGTGCCTTGGCAAGACATACTGTTGGTAGCGACCGGTAAACGTGTTCATGAGTTAGAATTCTACCAACAGAGATTGTACGATCCTCAAGGCGAACCGCAGGCTCTGGGATTCAAAGGAAAAGTAATGCCCGGGGCAGTGGGCTACGGAATTACACCACAAGGTGCTGGCAAGCTGTGCGACTTTTATAAAAATACTTTTCTACCCGCCGACAATGCAATCAATGCCTCAGTGGTAAACTTATTGTGTCATACACATTTAATGGGTCGAGCAGCAATCGACGACGATGGTAAAAAGAGCTTGACCAAAACACGAGCCTGGGAAAAAATTCAACCCACGGACCGCCAATAAGACTCACTGCGAGCATTGATCAAGTCTTTGGAATAACTGTGCCCCAGTTGTTTTCTTTTGCCTTTGAGATGGTCTAGGTATTTGCCCCAATCGCTGTTGATCAATGGATGACCTTCGCCAGTAATAATATGCCCTGTCCAATCTAGTTCATTCAGCGACAACTTTTTGCGCACTGCATCAAACACAAAACTATCGTGCCATTCAGTCAGCGTAAAAATTCCAGTTTCGGCTTGGTCGTACATGCCTTGAAATTTTTGTAAAAACATCCGAGTCGTTGGCAAAGCTATGTGCATTGCATACAGTCCGCACTCTGAAAATTTATTTTTTCTGCCCAAGAAGCATAGGTCCTTGTCCGACGGACACAGCTTATCTAAATCGGCCACAGTGATTGGACTGTGGCATACCATGTCAGCATCCATCCACACAAGCCATTCGTTGTTGCACTGCGCCGCTGCGGCTGCAATGGCGTATACTTTATGGCTGAATCTTATGGCGTCCCATTTAAAGGCTTTGTTTGCGTCTTTTCTAAGTGGGTCGGGGCTTTGACCATTGGCTCTGGGGTCTTTGCGATATTGATTTTTGAATTGGACCAGCGCAGAGCTTGCTTGTTCAAGATCGAAGATTTTCAAATTTGCTGCAGACTCGGTCACTATGCAATTTTCGGCATACACCAACAGCTCTACTTCTGCAGGCCAATTTTTTAAAAATGTTTGGATCATTCGTTGGCCGTATTGTTTGTAGCCTGTGTCATTGAAAGTGGTTACCACTGAGTAAGTCATGAATTTATTTAATGTTGTGTTTTTTTGGAATTATTTTTGTTGAAATAAGTATTCACATGATCAAAAACATAGCATACTTTCCTGCCCAATGTGCAAACAACAGTGGGCCTGTGATGTCTGCGGTGTTGGACTCTTTGCAAGCTGCCGGAATTCAGACTCGGGAAAATTCCTGGGACTCAGACGCAGCAATAATCTGGTCAGTACTGTGGCATGGAAAAATGCTGAAGAATCGGCAAGTTTATGATCACTATCGCAGTCAAGGCAAGCCTGTGATTGTATTGGACGTTGGCGCACTATATAGAAATCAAACCTGGAAGTTGGCAGTAAACAACATAACTGCCGAAGGTTATTATGGGCATTTGGAAAATTTAAATTGGGACCGTCCTCGAAACATAGGCATAAGCCAAGCTATGAATTTTAGTACAAATCCTGAAATAATAATTACAGCACAACACTCTCGAAGTCATCAGGTCGCTGGACTAACAAGCATGGAACATTGGATTTCCCAACAGGTGCAATTATTGCGCAACAATACAGATCGACCAATCAGAGTCAGGGCACACCCAAGATCTTCACTGAATCAAAGTCAACTCCCTGCTGGCATTGTCATTGATCGGCCCGAGCAAATACCCAATACATACGACAGTTTTAACCTACGATTTGATTGCCATGCCATGGTAAACTACAATTCAGGACCAGGTATCCAGGCTGCCATAGCTGGAGTCAGAACTGTGGTTGACAGCTCTAGTTTGGCGTACCCAGTCAGCATTGGCTACTCTGACATTGAACAACCCTATAACATAAATCGGGATCTATGGTTAGTGCAAATTTGTCATACAGAATACACCTTGGAAGAACTACGAAGAGGGCTGTGGATAAGCAGGATTGCGCCTGCACTAGAAAGAAATACATGAATACTTGGCTTGACCATTATAGAAGAAATTACTACCCGTTATTAAATATCCGTTTTGACAATGCCAAAGGAATACTAGCTGACGGCCTTTACAATCGAGCAGTGGGGTTTGATGTTATTTTTAGATTGCTATTGAGTCAAAAAACTGCCGACTTCAATATCATTGAAACTGGCACACTGAGAACACCAAACAATTGGATGGACGGTCAGAGTGCTAGACTGTTTACAGAGTTTGCAGACCTTTATGGCGGCCAAGTACGTAGTGTAGATATAGATCCCGCAGCATGTAACTCTGCACGTAACAACATACTAAGTTCTAATTTTTCAGTGTCACTTAGTGACAGTGTGGCATGGCTGCAAACTTTGACTGATTTGCCACAAGTTGATTTGTTTTATCTAGACAGCTACGACGTGGACTGGCATGACGATACCCTGTCGGCCAACCATCACTTGAAAGAATTTCAAGTGATTGAACCACATATAAAGACCGGTGCTGTGGTAGTAATAGATGACAACTCACGCTGGGCCAATAACAATCGACGCACAGGCAAAGGTCGTGCAGTAGTTGAATATCTTGAATTGCAAGGCCATTTGCCCATATATGACGAGTACCAAATTATTTTCCAATTCTGACAATCAAAAAATCATTGACTGTGCCTGTGTAATACATGGCGAACTATATGATTGGCAGTATGTTGAAAAACTATACAGCATGCTCTGTCGTCACCTAGATGCAAAAATACAGTTGCATGTTTACACAGAACACAGCAGGCATGTTCCGAGTCACATGATAAAACACAGCTTGGAAAACTGGCCCGAAGCCAACAGACACAAAAAAGGTTGGTGGTACAAAATGCAGTTGTTCAATCAAGAACATTTTTCGGGTAACCTTTTGTATCTTGATTTAGACGTTGTTATTGTAGATGATTTGAATTGGCTGACCAATCTACCGGCCAGCAGACTTTGGGCTGCTAGAGATTTTAAATATATTCAAGACGACAGTTTGTATCAAATCAATTCAAGCATAATGTGGTGGAATGTTCCAGCATTTGATTGGGTATGGCAGAAATTCAAACGCAGTGATATTAAAACACTGATGAAAGAGTATCAAGGCGACCAGGATTACATTGATGCAACAATTGAACATAATCAAAAACAATATTTCCCAACAGATAAAATCACAAGTTGGAGATGGCAATCACACGACGGCGGCATAAACTTCCCTGATCGCACTACAAAAACTCCTGGCGCAGGCACTGTTATACCCAGTAACACTTCAGTATTGGTTTTTCACGGTCAACCTAAACCGCACGAAATACCCAATGATGTTGTAATAAAACAACATTGGCGCTAGGTTGACCGAAATTTCCCAATTTGCTACAATACACACATAGACAGCAAAAAGGAGCCAGCAATGTTACAGGAAAAAGAGCTTAAATCTCAGGCAGCGGGACAATATGCGTTTGCGGCCGCAATTCGTGCAACACAATACAGTGACGAATGCCGTATGCGTTACACACCTGCTCAGCGTAGCGAAGCAGAGAAGTTCCGTGATGTTGTAGAGTTAGCGTACACTAACGTTCGCAGAGAAGTAACTTATCGCAAGACGTTTGTGGTAATCAAGTGCGAAAATGGTGACGTGCGGGACCGCCGATTTGCCCGCATGATTGACGAGATTTGTGCCGAGCGCGGCTACGAAAAAACCCGTACATCGCAAGGGTTTAACTTTCGTATTAAAGTGTAATACTTGAGTATTACATTTAAAACAGTTGACCAACAAATCCCAATTTGCTATAATACATTTTTAACGCACACAAAAGGAGCCCGAATGTCGTACGTTGTTTTTAAAAACGCCAAAGAATACGGAGCCCGCAAAGGGCTAGAGGGCCCTTTCCACTACCCCAATGGGCAGGTGTTGTACTATGACAACAAAGAAGGTCAGTACTACGACCCTACTACGGATTTCTATGTGTCAAACGAAGATGTTGCAGAATTGCAACAAAGTATCTTTGATTTGCTGGCCAAACGAAACGGTTGACCAATAAATCCCAATTTGCTATAATATATACATATTAAGAAAACAGGAGCCCCAAATGCAAATAGCCACAGCAATCAAACACCTGCAAAAAGAAGCGGAATTTTTGGGCTTGCCCTTGTTGGAAACCCTGCAATTTATTCAAAAAAACCCCCTTGCTCAACCCCAAAAAACCCTGGAAGCCTATAGGGTTTTTATGGGCGAAGGCGCAAAGCTATTTGCCCCAGTTGACCAATAAATCCCAATTTGCTATAATACAATTTTAACGCACACAAAAGGAGCCAACCATGAGTGCAATTCGTGTTATCAAAGGTAACTATCGCGGTTACAACATTCAAAACACTATTTTTAAACTGGTGTCTGGACTTGCGTCTGGTGCCAAAGGCAATTATGTGACTGTTCGAAATGACGGGTTCTTCCCCAAGTGCCCCGAGACTATCCGTATCCGTGTGGAAGGCACGGAAGACTATGAATTTGTATCAGGAGATGCTGTGACTGACAACACCGTGAAATTTGAACAGCCCGCTGCGGCAGTAGAAACTGACGAAGAAGCCATGGTGCGTATTCGCGAGCGTTTTGAGATCTTGTCAGAAATGACTAAGGCCGCAGTCAGCGGTAGCATCCGTGCCATGATTGTGTCAGGCCCTCCTGGTGTGGGTAAATCCTTTGGTGTGGAGCAAGAAATTGACAAAGCCTGTTTGTTTGATAAGTTGGCGGGTAAACGACTTCGTGCCGAAGTGGTTAAGGGTAGTGCCACACCGATCGGGCTTTACCAAACTCTTTACAAATATTCGGACGAGAACTGCGTGGTTGTATTCGATGACTGTGATAGCATTCTACTCGACGACGTATCTCTTAACCTCCTCAAAGGTGCTCTTGTCTCTGGTAAGAAACGAAAAATCTCCTGGCTGTCTGAGTCCAGCAC
>JACCDW010012331.1_pt1 | contig 11719 bp, 10 predicted proteins | sample 7449781 | NCBI WGS metagenome assembly JACCDW01 (sample SAMN15323449, study PRJNA562643) | freshwater metagenome | isolation source: river surface water | place: USA:Blue River Watershed | collected 2017-08-18
AAAACAAGATGAAATTATAAAATCAAATAATAATATAATAAATAAATATTTTTATAATCACGAAAAAAAAGTATATTGTTGTACAGATTGTTTTGGAGAATTTGTTTCAAAACAAAATTTTGAAATTCATTTAATGAATAAAGATAAGTGTGATAAAGCTTATTTTTTACATCAAGAGTTAAATAAAATGAAATTAAAAATAGAAGATGAAGAAAAAAAAAATAAAGTGGAATATATATTAAATAAATGTAATGAAAAAAATATATCATTTGAAAAAATAGAAGAATTTTTTAATTTGTATGAAAATAAATAATTTTATTTTTTATATTTATTTAATACATCTAATTCTTCTATTCTTTTTTGACATCTACCCTTTCTAAAATGACGCTTTAAATTAGTAATAAATTTATACTCATATTTACAGTCATTACAATAATATATTTTTTCTAAACTGTTATAATAAATATTATCGTATTGTGTGCTTGAAGTCATACTTTTAATTTTTGCAGGAACAAATGTCTTATTTCCAATAATTAGTTTGTCTTCATCATTATTTTCATCTTCGTTTTGGTCTTCATTATGATCTTCATTTTGAACTTCTATTTTTTTGAAATTATGATTTATTATATTGTATTTATCAATATAATTTATAATTATATATAAATAGTCATCTTGTGTAAGATTTTGAATGTCAAATGTAAAAGTATATTTATTTTTAGACAAAATTTTTGAATCTTCATATGAAAAAACACTATTTGATACACATTTTGGTTTTCTTTTAAAATGTTTATTTATATCACTTTGACTTGTTGTAGTATATTTTACACAATGATGACATATATATAAAATTGTTTGTTCACTTTTAGTCTCTTTATTATTTTCACTATCTTCTTGACACTCTTCACATTCGTCGCATTCTTCATCTTCTAAATCTTCATTTTGATCACTTTCAAAATATTCATCACTACTTTTTTTATATTCTAATTCTTCTTTATAATCAATAAGTAAAAATCTAATATTTTGTTTTCGAAACTTATAATTATTTTCTTTACCATGAAGATTGAATTTATTTACAATATAATGTAAATATTGACTATTTATATTTTGATCATAATAAATATTTATTTTTCTGAATTTTTCTTGTAAAATATCGCGATCTAAAGTATACTCTTTTATAATATCATCTTTTATGATCTCTATAATTTCATTTATAATTGTAAATAAATCGCCTTCAAAATATTCATATCCATTATTATAAGAAGGTTTATATTTATTTTTACATAATTCAATAATTTTTTGTTCATTTTCATATAAATTTTGAATCATAAAATATTTAATAATTTCACTTCCATTTTTATATTGATTAAATCGTTTGAATGGATCATCATATCTTTCTGATACACCAAATTTATAGATCTTCTCATTTTTTACAATATTTTCATATTTCCATATAAAATAGAAAATGCCCTTTTTGTTTACTTTTTTATTTAGCATTTTCATGTATCTGGTTATTTATACATGAAATAAAACCTTTATGTCTAAAAATAAGTTAAAAAATAGTACCATTTTGTTTATTAAAAAAAATATTTTTTTAATAAATATTATTATGTAAGATTCTAAATTAAGCAATATATTTACTTCTGTAATAATCATAAGAAAGACGTGGTAAACCGTGTATCATTGCTTGTGATTGATAAAAGCGATAAGCATCATATAATTGGCAATTTTGTAAACTTAATGCAAATGCTTCATAAGGCGTGCGATTTTTGAATATATATAAATCATTAACAACCCATTGATTAACATCATTCTTTTTAGAGAAATACACAGTTATACCTTTTCGAACCGGTTTTGAATAAAGTGATAATTCATCACCATTAAGATAATCTGAATATGTTTTAGTATTATTTAATGAAGTTTCATAAGGTACAAAGTAAGAGAAGAATCTTTCAATAGAATCTCCAGATTCTATATTACGATTATAGTATAATGTATAATTATTTCCATCTAATGAATAACTATATGTTTGATTTGTATTTTCAGTATCGTCATCAGAACCCATATCTCCATAAGCGCCGAAAATGAATTGGAAAGAAGGATCATTACAAGAAATATCAAATTTATAAATACCTTCTACAGGATAACCATGTGTAATTTTAAATATACGATTAAAAGCATTAAAATTTTGTGTTACAAATGTTCCATTCTTTAAATTAATGGGTAATAATTGAGGGAAATAATATTTGTTTGTTGATGTACTGAATATATAAAAAAATCCCCAACCATCAAAAATATCATTTCCCCAATCATGCCAATAAGAAGCGATTTGACCTCCTGCTATAGCAACATTATTTGGAGCATATGCGGCATCAAGAGAATCAGTATTGTCATCAGTACGCATATCTTTAGTTACTTGATAACCAACGGTGTAACAAGATGTAATGTTATTTTTAGAGCGAATCATAGACATTTGATTTGGTTATTTATACTATATATTTGTTTAAAAAATATAATTTCTAAAAAAATAAGTATTTATAGTAATAAAATGAAAAAAAGAGTATTAAAGAGAAATAAATAAAAATAAAAAGAAGATCTAAAAATGAATATTTATAAAACTGTGCTTTTTCAAATCCAATTTCAAAATCAAAATTATTTAGGTACTTTTACCTATGATTTTTTCAAATACTCTTATTTTGATTATGTAGAAAAAGAGAAGAAAAATAAAAAAAAGAAAGAAGAAGATTGTAATTCATCGATTACAAAGTATATTTCTTTTTTTCTAAAATCATTTTTAGAAGATCAAAAGTATGCAATCTATTTTATCTCTGAAATTCAAGAAAAAAAATCAGATATCATATTTGACAAACGTTTACAAATCGAATGTATTTTAAGTGAAAAGGATCAAATCTTCTCTTTTACAACCTACAAAATCGATCATTCCAATTTTATCAAAGTTCAAGAAGAGATTCATAAAAAGATTGATCTTTCAGATTATCGTGATGTTGAGAAACCATTTCTTCATCATATTGAAAGGAAACCGGAAGTAAAAAAGAGTGTACCTTATCGTCGAAGAACGCTTCGAAATCGTTTAGATAGTGATTCGGATGAATCGGAATATGAATATGATGAAGAGGAAGAAGAGAAATTTGAACTTCAATGTAAAAAGTATGAAGAATCGGATGAGTCTTATTCATCTAAATTCCGGAAAGAGTGTTATCATGATGCGAGTAAAAAATATTCATTTTGGTCAGAAATGTGTGGTAAATTTGAAGATAATAAATCAGAGAAAAAATTACATCAATATTGTCGATTACGTCAAGCAACACAGTATGTTCGCCGTTTTCTTTATGAAAACGATGATTATAATCTATTTCGTCTTCGTCATTTGTTTGTAGTAACGGATTTATATATTGATGGTGAGGAGTATATCAATACGGATTTTGATAATAATGATGAAATAGAAATTACAATTAACTTTGAACTTATGTCAACTTGTGGGAAGTATAAGAGTAGCGCATCCATTTGTAAAAGCGGATGTTATGAAAATGGTGGATTTTCAACACAATCTGATATTGATTATGTACAAAATGATGACGCTGTTGAAAAACGTACATTCAAAGAACTTTATATGAATCTTTTTAATCGATACAATCCATATGATATTTAATTTTACTACATACAAACCATATAATATTTAATCATTTTATAACAAATTTAATAAATTCTTTTCAAATTGTGGTGATAATAAACATACTTTATCAAATTCTTCTTGAAATAATTGATAATTACTATTTTTATAAGTTAGTGCTTCAGAATACAAAAGTGCTGCTTTTTTATCATTCTCATTTTCTATTTTTTGGCATCGAGTATACATCAACTTTGACCGTAAAAATATTTTATGATACTCTTTATTTTCTAATCCTTCGTGTAATAATTTCATATTAAAGACGACTACTCGGCCTTTTTTAGGCATTATTTCAACTTTTTCTTTTACAAAATGTAGTGCTCCATCACTATTTTCTAAATATACAAGTATTGAATAAATACTTTTATAATCAACGCTATGAACACAAATGCCATCATAATGAGGTGTTAATTTGCTATTTATATATTTTTTGTAATATTTCCAATGATGATTTATTTTATCCAAAGCCCAATATTGATTATTATTATGATGGTTTCGTGGATTTTTATTAAGATCAGGATCTTCAATAAAAATAAGTTTAGGCAACTCTTTTTTTAATCTTTCAAGCAAAATATTGCTTAAATCCTCAAATTGGACGTTATAACGTCCAGTATGGTTTGTTAGAGCAATTAAATCAGCACACTCTTTATCAGATAATACATTATCAAAAACCATAATATTTGGATAACTTTCGGTATTATAATTTTTTTCTTGATTTGGTGTAAAAGTATAATGTAAAACAGTTTGATCGTCCATTTTTTTTTAGATTTATTATATATGTATAATAAATCTTTTTATATTAAAAGATATAAAATCTCTATTCAATTATTTTTTATTTATCATATTTTTATATAAATAAAATATAGAAATATAAATAGAAAATGGGATGTTTTGATTTATTTTGTCCGCTTTGTGGTAATTCATATCATTCTATATCAACTGATTTAATCGAAAATTTTCGCGAAATTCATCAACATGTAAAAAGTAATAAGAAAACAGCATCTTGTTTAAAAACATTTTATACAAAAGTGTATAATCGATTGGAAAAAGATCCAAAATTTCTTGATAAGATAAAAATATATTCTAAAAAGACTCGATGGTTAAATGATTGTACTTTTTTAACTGTACTGGATGAAGTGATTCATCATTGTAAAGAAGTATATTGTAATAATACATTTCGCGATAAAAAGGGTAATCATTATGTTCAAGATTTATTATATAATGATGAATTTACTCCAAAATCAAAGCGTGGAATATTTGTTCATACAGATTGTTGGAAGTATGTGAAGCAAAAATATGATATAACACTTACATTTAGCAATATACCTGTTATACCGGAACCAAAGGAGTATAATAAGATCAATACAAGTATACATTATGGAAAAATCGAAGATTATTGGTCGCAAATTTTCAAATTTGAGGAATTATTTATAGATGATAATGATTATATGTGTATATCACCATTAGTAAGCAAAGAAAATGCGTCGCGAATCAATAAGATTATAAGTCAATATAAATTGAATAGTGATAAAAGTCGTAGCGACCCAGTTGTAAGTGCTACTTTTTATCCAGAAAATACAATTAAATATGGTAATAATGGAATGTTATGGATAAAAAAGAGTGGAAAATGGGTTGAAATCAAAGATTGTGAGCGTATGATAATTAAAATAAATGAAATAAAAGAAGATAAAGTAATAAAAAATATAGAATGTGTGGGACAATTTACAAAAAAACCAATTATGGTAAAAAAGATAAATGATAAACAAATTGAATTCATTGGAACAAAAAATGAAATTAAAAAATTACAAAAATTATTATCTTAAATAATATCAAGAAAATTATACAAAATATAAAAAATTGAATTATATATTCAATTATTATTTTAATTTATAAAAAGATGATAAAATCAAATTAATTTACGTTATTCTTTTTTTTTAAAGATGATTAAATTTATAGTAACTGAGGAGAACATAAATCAAATTCCAGAAAATGTTACACATTTAACTTTTGGAAGAAGCTTTAATCAACCACTTACGACAGGTGTTATACCAAATAGTGTAACAAATCTAAAGTTTGGAGATTCTTTTAATGAAACACTTGTGATTGGCATTATTCCAAATAGTGTAACACATTTAACTTTTGGATATAGATTTAATCAACCATTACCTATTGGAGTTATTCCAAATAGTGTAACCCATTTAACTTTTGGAGATAGATTTAAACAATCATTTATTGTATGTGCTATTCCTCATAGTGTAACACATTTGACTTTTGGATATTTTTTTAATCAACCATTATCTATTGGAGTTATTCCAAATAGTGTAACCCATTTAACTTTTGGATATTTTTTTGATCAATCATTACCTATTGGAGTTATTCCAAATAGTGTAACACATTTAAATTTTGGACATTATTTTAATCAACCCATTGTGGTTGATGCTATTCCAAATCATTTAATTGATACACTTCCAGAAAAGATCAAAAAATTATTTATATATGATTTAAAAAATTTTAAAAATATAAACAATATTGAAGATTGTCTTCATTGTATAGAATCTAAATCTTCAATAATTACAATTTGTGGACATCAATATTGTAATAAATGTATTTATTATCGTATTACAAATAATAAATCTTGTATTAATTGTAAAAAAAAGTTATGTAAAGATGATTTATTTTTAATTAAAAATGATTAAAAATAGTAAATAACGTAAATACAAATATATAAAAAATGAATTATAAATTATAAAAAGAATAATAAATATACAAAAATAATTATAAAAAGATCACAAAGATGGTTAAATTTATTGTAACAAAAAATAATATAAAAAATATTCCTCAAGATGTTATACATTTAACTTTTGAAGAACGTTTTAACCAATCACTATCTATAGGTGTTATACCAAATAGTGTAACACATTTATCATTTGATATTTGTTCACGTTTTAATCAACCCATTGTTATTGGAGTTATACCAAATAGTGTTACACATTTAGAGTTTGGATTTGATTTTAATCAATCACTTATTATACCAAATAGTGTTACACATTTAATATTTCATAGAAACCTTGGAAATGAACCAGTTTTAAAAGTTATTATGAATAGCGTGACACACTTGTATTTTAGGGGTTTTTATGATACTTCAATTGAAGATATAAACAAATTTTTAAATATGAAATTTAATTATATGATTCCTAAAAGTATTCAATATGTTAATGATGTATTTTATTATCGATATTTTAGTAAATCAGAATTTAATCAAGAATTAACGCAAAAAGTATTTAATCCACTTCGGTTACAAAAGATCGCAAAAGAGTATCATATCGAGTTTATGGATTTAATGGATATCTATTAAGATAATAACAACTAATGTAAATCAATATATAAAAAAATGAATATATAAAAAAATGAATTATAAATAATAAATAATAATTTATATACAAAATAATTATAAAATAATTTGATTTACGTTAATATTCTTTTTTACAAAGATGATTCAATTCACTGTAACAAACGAAAATGTACATCAAATTCCTAAAAATGTTACACATTTAGGGTTTGGAGAAGAATTTAATCAATCACTTATTCCTGGAGCAATTCCGAATAGTGTAACACGTTTAATTTTTGGAAGAAGCTTTAATCAACCTTTAATGTTTGGTTCTATTCCAAATAGTGTTACATATTTAAATTTAGGAGATTCTTTTAATCAACCACTTGCTGCTAATATTATTCCAAATAGTGTAACATGTTTAGTTTTTGGATGTAAATTTAATCAACAACTTGTAGATGGTGTTATACCAAATAGTGTAACACATTTAACTTTTGGGTATAAATTTAATCAACCACTTTTTGAAGGTGTTATACCAAATAGTGTAACACATTTAATATTTTTAGGTGATTTTAATCAACCATTGAATGTTGGTACTATTCCAAATAGTGTAACACATTTAATATTTATAGGTGTTTTTAATCAACCACTGGTTGTTGCTGCTATACCAAATAGTGTAACATATTTACAATTTGGAGATTCTTTTAATCAACCACTATCTGTAGGTACAATCCCTCAAAGTGTAACACATTTATACTTTGGTGATCGTTTTAATCAACCATTAACGGAAGGTGTTATTCCGAATAGTGTGATAGATTTATACGTTGGATACGATTTTAATCAAACTCCTGAAAATATTTGTCTTCCAGAATATTTCATAACCCCATGGTATAATGAACAGGAGGAAGATGATGGATATTATGAATCAGATGAAGAGTATTATTTAGAAAATCTTTACAAAGAGTATTAAGATCATTGAAAATTGTGTAATTTGTTTAGAATCAAAGTCATCTATGATTACAGTTTGTAATCATCAATATTGTACTTCTTGTATTCAAAAATGGATGAAAATTAATAAGTCTTGTGCTTATTGTAGAAAAGATTTACTTAATAGTGATTTATTTTTAATCAAAATGTGATTAAAAATTGTAAATATTCATTAACGTAAATTAATATTATAAAAAATGAATTATAAATAATTAGATAATATCGAATATACAAAAATGTATATAAAGAGATCACAAAGATAGATTTAAGATGACTTACTTCATTGTAACAGGTGAAAACATAAATCATATTCCTCAAAATGTAACACATTTGATGTTTGCTAATTGCTTTAATCGACCACTTGTTTCGGGTATTATACCCAATAGTGTAATACATTTAATTTTTGGATACTCTTTTAATCAACCACTTATTCTGGGAGCAATTCCAAACAGTGTAACACATTTAACATTTGGAGATTCTTTTAATCAACCACTTATGGTTGGTGTTATTCCAAATAGTGTAACACATTTAACTTTTGGAGATAGATTTAATCAACTATTAACAGTCGGTGTTATCCCAAAAAGTGTAACACATTTAAATTTTAAAAAAGATTTTAATCAATATCTTGAACCGAATGTTATTCCAAATAGCGTAACATATTTACGTTTTGGATACACATTTAATAAACCACTACTTATTGGAACTATTCCAAATAGTGTAACATATTTAGATTTAGGAGTAAATTTTAATCAACCAATTATATCTGGTGGTATACCCAATAGTGTAATACATTTAGATTTTGGTTACGAATTTAATCAACTACTTACTGTTGGTGTTATACCAAATAGTGTAACACAATTAGATTTTTCGGATTCTTTTAATCAACCACTTGTATCTGGTGTTATACCCAATAGTGTAACACATTTAAAGTTTGGATATAATTTTAATCAATCACTTAAGGTTGGTGATATACCCAATAGTGTAACACATTTAAAGTTTGGTTACGAATTTAATCAACCACTTGTATCTGGTGTTATACCTAATAGTGTAACACAATTAGAGTTTGAAAATATGTTTCAATCACTTGTTTCGGGTATTATACCAAATAGTGTGACGCATTTAAAGTTCGTATATATAAAGAGTAGATATGGTTTAAATAAACCACTTGCTGTAGGTGATATACCCAATAGTGTAACACATTTAGAAATTGAAAATATGTTTAAAGAACCATTATTGATTGGAGTTATTCCAAATAGTGTGACACATTTAAACTTTAAGACTATTTTTAATAAACCACTTGCTGTAGGTGTTATACCTAATGGTGTAACACATTTAAATTTTGGATATATAAAGAAAAGTAATCATGGTTTAAATCAACCACTTACAGTAGGTGTTATACCCAATAGTGTAACACATTTAGAATTTGGAGTTGGTTTTGATTACAGTTACAATTTTGGTTATGAATTTAATCAAGAATTTGCTGCTGGTGTTATACCAAATGGTGTTATAGATTTAAAGTTTGGAAAAACTTTTAATCAATCACTTGCCCCAGGTGTTATACCAAATAGTGTAACACATTTGGAGTTTGGAGAAGAATTTAATCAACCCTTTGTTAAAGGTGTTTTACCAAACAATCTAACATATTTAAAATTACCATCTAAATATATGTATAAACTAAACCCAGAAGTAATTCCAAATAGTTTAACTTACTTAATTATTTCAAATTTTAGTTACATGCCAGATATTGATTATATTGGAATTATTAAAAAAATGTTTAAAAATAACATTTTAAAAAATATTAAATTTATTAATAATGTATTTTGTTATCGACAATTTAGTACATCTGAATTTAATAAAGAATTGACTCAAAAAGTATTTGATCCACTTCGGTTACAAAAGATTGCGAAAGAGTATCATATCGAGTTTATGGATTTAATGGATATGTATTAAAATAATATCTATTAACGTAAATCAATATAAAAAACATATTATAAAAAAAATGAATTATAAATAATAAAATAATGATTCTATATATAAAATGATTCTATATATAAAATGAATATAAAAATGACAAAGATGATTCAATTTACTGTTACAAACAGTAATGTAAATCAAATTCCTCAAAATGTAACATATTTAGATTTTAAAAAAGAATTTAATCAACCACTTGTGCCTGGTGCTATACCGAATAGTGTAACACATTTAACTTTTGGACAAAAATTTAATCAACCGCTTGTTTTGGGTATAATTCCAAATAGTGTAATATATTTATCTTTTGGACAAGAATTTAATCAACCGCTTGTTTTGGGTATAATTCCAAATAGTGTAATATATTTATCTTTTGGATATTCTTTTAACCAACCACTTATGGTTGGTGTTATACCAGATAGTGTAATAGATTTAACTTTTAATTGTGACTTTAATGAACCACTTAAGGTTGGTGATATACCAAATAGTGTAATAGATTTAACTTTTAATTGTGACTTTAATGAACCACTTAAGGTTGGTACTATTCCAAATAGTGTAACATATTTAGAATTTGGATGTAATTTAAATCAACCACTTAAGGTTGGTACTATTCCAAATAGTGTAACAGATTTAACATTTGGAGAATATTTTAATCAATCCGTTGATATTGGTGTTATACCAAATAGTGTAACACATTTAACATTTGGGGTAAATTTTAATCAACCACTTATAGTTGGTGTTATACCAAATAGTGTAACACATTTGGAGTTCGGAGAATATTTTAATCAACCTCTTGAAGTTGGTGTTATACCAAATAGCGTAACACATTTAACTTTTTATGAAAACTATGGTGATGAATTTGAATGTTTATTTAATCAACCATTAGTTGTAGGAGTTATACCAAATAGTGTTACACATTTAGAGTTTGGACATTGTTTTAATCAACCATTAGATATAGGTGTTATACCAAATAGTGTAAAATACTTAAAGTTTGGATGCAATTTTGATCAACCACTTAAATTAGGATTTATACCAAACAATGTAGAACGTTTACACTTTAATAATCTATATATAGATCCTGGAGGAAATACGCATATTATTGAAAAATTTAAACAAATAATAGAACCTTATGCTATTCCAAACCATTTAGTTAATATGCTTCCTGAATATATGAAAAAATTAATGATTTATGATTTTACAAATCTTGATACAAAAAGTGTTAAAACCATTGAAGATTGTAATATTTGTTTAGAGCATAAATCACATATAATTAGTATTTGTAATCATCAATTTTGTACTTCTTGTATTCAAGATTGGATAAAAATCAATAAATATTGTGCTTATTGTAGAAAAGATTTACTTAATAGTGATTTATTTTTAATTAAAAATGATTAAAATAGTAAATATCCATTAATGTAAATCAATATTATAAAAAATGATTTATAAAATAATAAATAATGATTATATATATAAAAATGATTATAAAAAAATTACAAAGATGATTATTCAATTCACTGTAACAAACGAAAACGTAAATCAAATTCCTCAAAATGTTACACATTTAACATTTGAAGAGTATTTTGATCAACCACTTATTGAAGATGTTATACCAAATAGTGTAACACATTTAACATTTGGAAAATATTTTAATCAACCACTTGTAGCGGGTGATATACCCAATAGTGTTATATATTTAGAGTTTGAATATGCTTTTAATCAACCACTTGTCCCTGGTATTATACCGAATAGTA
>JACCDW011389915.1_pt1 | contig 11717 bp, 10 predicted proteins | sample 7449781 | NCBI WGS metagenome assembly JACCDW01 (sample SAMN15323449, study PRJNA562643) | freshwater metagenome | isolation source: river surface water | place: USA:Blue River Watershed | collected 2017-08-18
ATTTGCAGCACTCCACGAGCTGATGAAAGACCAGTATCCTGGCCTGCCAGAATTTCATGGAGACTATCCTTTTTTAACCATGCAAATTCGCCATATTTTCTACCCAAAGATAAAACCTGAATTTGATGAATTATCAAACAAAATAATTACCAATTTTTTTTTAGAAGGTTTTCATCATGATGCCGATCAATTTTTAGAAAAATCTGGTCTTTTTACCTACAAAAGTAAAATATACGGTAATAAAAATTTTAATGCTCAAGAATGCTACGAAGCCAAAGTAATTTTTGATAAAAAATTTATTCCTCAGAAAACAAAAACATTTTTTCCTGCCAATTGGTCACAAGAAAAAGTTATACAAATAATTTGTGAAGCTGCTCAAAACAGAATCGAAGAAATAATTGATCCAAAAATTAAAAATAGTAAAAAATATTTATGTCAAACAAAAGACGGTCTATTTATAGATGTAGTAATTAATAGTAAAAACGTAATAACATCAGCTTACCCTAGTGAAAAAAATTTTAAATAAAGGATATATAGTACAATGAAACAATCAGTCACAATGAAACTCATTAAAGATTTTAATGTCTATACCTGTTTAAATCCAGCTGATTACCGGTTTGGAGTGATTTGGCAACTTTTTGATTTATCTTTAGAACCAAGACAACTTTTAGAATGGTTTAATAATAAACAAGAAACAAGTTTTATAAGTGATTATTCGTTTATTATAAAAAAAGAAAATTGTATAGCACTTTATGATATCAGCCATGGATTCGAAGAAGAAAGCACTTACGTTACTATCAACAGTATGATCGACGAAAACAAACGTTTTGATATGAGCTATAAAAACTTTGAAGAAATTTTACTGCATTGGGAACTGTTACGCGTCAGCATGCCAGACATTATCTTACTCGTTATTCACGAAGATAACCACGTTACGCTGGAGACTGACCCAAAAATTATTAAAGAATACCAAGATGCTGGTTATGCTTTTGACATCGATAAACAATCTTAAAATTTAAAATACAGCTTGGCAGATAAACTATTTCATATTTATAAAATGAGGGCAGCCCTTTTACAAAACGTATAAAAACATTATTCTGAATATACAATTGATCATCATTTTAATACTTTCTGTAAAGATCTAATTTATGAAACAAATACAAAGATACAGCTATATTTTATTATTTTTTACTGTTACCCAACTTGCCCTGATCTCAAACGATTATTCACAAATGCCATTTGATGAGTTAAAAGAAACATTAATGATCGCTATACATGAAAATAATCACGATAAAGTTTCTACACTATTACAGTGTCCTGAAGGAAAAAACTTTACTGAACACGATTTAAGAAATGCACTTAACTTAGCAGCTAAAAATAACTCTATTGCTCTAGCAAAACTCCTCATACAAGCAGGAGCAGATATTAAAGAACGATATAATTCCGCTCTTCAAGACGCTGCGACTCAAGGTTACACAGAAATGATAAAAATTCTTTTACCAGTTTCAGGGTGCGACAAACGAGATTACAGCCAATGTTTTTATGCAGATATTAATTATTTTAATATAAACCGTGAAGAAGCTCTTATGAAAGCTGTTAAACATGGACATGTTGATGTTATGAAAGAGCTTATCAAGGCTGGTACAAACGTTAACTATCAAAATTATTGGGATTCAATCCTTATAACAGCTGTTAAAAATAATCGTAGCGAAGCAATAAAAGTACTTGTTCAAGCACAAGTTAATGTCAATACGGCAAATAACAATGGTGAACAAGCTTTAGGTATTGCTATGCGTATCGGTGATATTCATGTGATACGAGAACTTTTAATGGCTCCGGGAATTGAAATCTCTTCATACGATCTTGCACAAATACAAAGAAATTATGAAGATTATCTTAAAAAATCTGATTTGATGAAAAGCTTAAATCCAGAAAATAATAAAAAAATAGTAGAAATGTATGAACTATTTAAACCATTCATAGAAAAACGTAAAAAATAATTCGTAATAATTTAAAAATAAACGAATATTACTGAGTAATATTCGTTTATTTTTTTATAAAATAGGCTAAATATTCAATATTACCATCAGTCCCTATCGTTGATGATGCAACAACTTTCTGTAACATAAAACCCTGCTGAACGATTTGCGCAACCACATTATTTTTAATAGCATCTCGCAAATCGTCATCTTTAACAATACCACCACGAGCAATCATCTTTTGTTCTGTTTCAAATTGGGGTTTAATCAAAATAATTAATTTTCGATCAGATGATAAAAATGTAGTTATGACTGACATAATTTTTAAAACAGAAATAAATGAAACATCAACTACGACAAGATCTACGTCAGAAAATTTACCAATACAATCTCTGATATCAGTTTTTTCCATAACAACAACTCGAGAGTCTTGTGCTATTTTTTGATGCACTTGACCAGTACCGACATCCACTCCATAGATTTTTGCTGCTCCATGTTGCACAAGACAATCGGTAAATCCACCAGTAGAAAGTCCAACATCTAAAGCAACTAAACCGGTCACATCGATCTTAAACTCTTGTAATGCTTGTTCTAATTTAAAACCAGATCGACTCACATACAAGGGAGTTTCACAATGTATCTGAACATCATCCGCATCAGATACTAAAAATCCTGGTTTGGTTACAACTTTATGATTAACCACCACCAAACCCTTTTTTATACTTTCTTGTATACATGAACGGCTTAAATGTGTCCGTTGTTCTTTAACAAAACAATCTAATCTTTTTTTTACGTGTATATCGCTCACAAAAACCTTACGAAAATAGTATGTTGCTCAACTTTGTTTCTGTTTATCAAATAACGCTTGTACACCAGGACAAATTTGGTATGCATAGGTACGAGATAAACGTATTTCGTTATCTAAGATATCTTTTTTACTCATGGCAATCATTGCATTATCAGTTGTTTTTACCTGAATTAAATCTCCTGCTTGTGCTAAAGCTTGTTGCAATTCTGCAATTGTTGTTACTTTTTTACCATCTACTTCTTTTAAAATTGAACCAACTAACAATAATCGACATCGTTGCGCTGGAGAATTTGGCATCACATGTGTTACCACTAACAAAGGCTCTGCCTGATTTCTATCTTCTACAAATTTTGCCAATCCAGATGCATAATTCACCAACAAAGGAATATGATTTAATGACAATGGCATAACAACAAGCCCACCAAATAATTCGTACTCTATTGTTTCATAACTTGGAAACATCTGACGAATTGGAGCAAGTTTTTTACGATCAAAATTACACGTAAAAACTTTACGAACGCCTTTTCTATAGGCAACAAAAGAAACTTTTTGTCCTGGCGTTAATCGAGCAACATACTCTGCCGTTGAAATTTTATCTTCACTCCAAGGAACTGTCATATCACCATACAAATCAACTTTAATACCATTAATCTCGTATACCATATCACCCGATTCTAACTGGCCCTTTAACGGACTATCAGCAAAAACTTCAACAATATACACCCCACCTGGCAAAGGATTTCCTAAAGCTTTGGTTAAATCTTCGTTTGCTATCGATTGTAAGATTCCAAGGTACGGTTTACGAACTAATCTTTCTGAGCGTAATTCATTTAAAAAAACTTTAACATCATTAATTTGAATAATATATCCAATATTTTGAGCATTTGCGATCATCGCAGTATTAATACCAATCACCTCACCTAAAGAGTTAATTGATGGTCCACCAGAATTTCCAGGGTTAATCGGTGCACTCATTTGAATCATGCCACTTTCTTTACCACTAATAACACCTGTTGTGCTTTTTAAAGATTGCTGACCTAACGGATATCCTAATGCCATCACTTCATCACCACGACGAATAAAGTCAGAATCACCAAGCGATAAATAAGGAACTTTACCAAGCGTTGCTTTAATCAAAGCTAATCCTTCTGGACGTATTTTTAATAATGCAAAATCTTTTTCTGGCATAATACCGACAAGATCAACTTCAAATTGATATTTTCCAAATGACGGAATTTGTACGTGAATCACAACAGATTGGTTAACAACATGAGCATTCGTTAATATTTCACCCTCTTCGTTGATAATAAATCCACTTCCATACGAAGCTCCAGCATGAGGAACCTTATACGGCTCTAACCAATTAAAATTTCCTGACTGCACAAATAATTGCACAACAGTATTTTGAATCTTCTTTTGTAAATTTGCCCATAACTGAGCTGACGTTGCAGTTCCAAGAACAGCTGGAACTGATTGATCACACACAGGTTTTTGTATATTTTTTTGCTGCTCTAAAAGATTAATTTTTGACTCTAATTCAATACATAACTCTTTAATTTTTTGCTGATCATGGAAAATAAGGTATTCTCCACAAGCAAAAAATATCGAAATTGTAATAAGTAACATCGCAAACGTAATGTGACTAAATTTCATGAAGTATCCTTTTTTGAAATATATCGAATGATCTTTGGTTTAAGATACTCAAAAAGATCTAAAATCTCTACTTTTAATTCAAAATAAACTCATCTTAAAGCTCATCAAAAAATAATGTATTAAGAAATTTTTCGATCGGTTCAAGATCAACTTTTACTTTTTTAAATCCATTATTTAAAGTCGCTTTTGTATCAAATTCTATAGTTTTTATACCATGATATTGTAATCCAATCTCTTGACTTAAATACCAGTATGTTGCATCTTCACGCGCCTGAAAAATTTCAATAAGTTGAGCAATATGAGGCTGAGCAAAAATTATATTAGTTAATCCTGCACCATGTTCACCTGCGATAAACTCTGCATGATAAAATAAAGCCATTTGCTCAAGAACAGATAAATCTTCTAAATTATAAAGAACAAAACCGTACTTTTTAAATAGCTGAAAAACCTCATCCTCATTAACAATTTTTCTCGATTTTGCACGAGAACGAGAAATAAATATTCTTTTGGGGAAAACACTTGGATCATACTGTTTTTCTATAATTGGGATAAATTTATTGCGTAAAAAATCTATCGCCCAACGTGGAGTATGCCCAAATAATGAAACCAAAGAAGGAACAATAAGCTCATCAGCACAAATATATTTATACTGCCCTGCAGGATCTAAGATGGTATTCAGATCAATATCTAACAAACTCAAAGTCTCACGCATGTAAGGACGGTCACAAGGAAGATAAAGATAATCATACGAAATGTTACATTCCTCTAACATCGCTAACTTTGGTAAAATCTCTGTCATCCAATGGTAATAATTCCAGGTACCAGGTTGCGTGAGAACAACAACTTTACCTTCTACATGGACTAAATTTCGTAACATATTAAATTTAATAGGTTTTTCGGCAATTTCTTGCCTTGATAACTCCCACAAAAGTTCATAAATATACAGATCGTTAACAATAACAAAGCCAGACTTTGAATAAACGCGTCCTTGAGGAATATGGAGGATAAATCTTTTTGGCAACATTATCGGATCTTGCATCCACCATAAAACATTTATCGATAAGGGATAGAGGGCTCTATGAATTTTAACGTGATCACTGATATGTTGATATACAATATCTTTTCTCATGTTTAAAAGGTCATCAAGAGCAATAACAGGCTGTGAATTAATATATTGTATATTAACATCAAATGATGATAGTACATACCATGGTACTAAAAATAACCATAATAAAAAAATCGAATTCATTTTATTTTTCACTATAATCCTTTTTTTAATTATAAATCTACTATCTTAAAATCAAAAATTTTCAAATCAAAAGTCATGCTTCACTATGTATTGATTTTAGAAAAAAGGTATGATAGTTTTCGTTTTAATTATTTATTTTATGTCGTTACAACATAAAGAAAGAAAAAATATAATGAGCTATCTACAACAATTTTATTTATTTTTATTGCTATCTTTAACACCATGTATTTTTCCAGAACATAAAATTGTCTATCTGATTTCTCCACCACGATCGTTATCAACAGCTTTTTTACGAATGATAGAAGCTCGTGAAGATTTTACGATCATAAACGAACCATCTATACGTATTAATAATAAAGGTTATAATTTAAAATTTTATGACGATACAATTTCAACTTTTGATGAACTTAAAGAAAAAATATTTACTGAATCTCAAGTTTCAAATGTTTTTATAAAAGAAATAAGTCGATCAGTGAAAAATTTTTTAACAACAGACCAAGATCTACCAAAAAAAGAAAATATTTATGTTGTTATTTTGGTACGCAATCCACACCATTCCCTCATCTCTTTTTATAAAAAACTTTTACAAATTCCTAAAGGATTTTATGACTTAGTGAACTATAACCACACCTACGAAATACTTAAATTTATACAAAAACAATATTATAACGAACCATTAATTATATTATCAGAAGATCTTTACCAAAACCCAGAAAAAACAATAGAAAAATTTTGTAACCATGTTGGATTACCTTACAAGCAAGAAGCTTTACGGTGGAAAAATCTTGGAGACGATTTTACTGGGATAGATGAATGGCATGAAACTAAACAAAAAAAACAAGCGTATTATTGGCATGGGGATGCAATAAAAAGTTCTGGATTTACCACACCTTCAACCTATGCAACCGATGAGTGTGGTATACCAACATTTGAAGAAATTATTAATACAAAAGATAGAGAAATATGCAAAAAGGCTTATTATGACAACCTTATTTATTATCATTTAATTATCAATGAAATACCAACTAAATAATTGTAATATAAAATAAAATTTCTTAATTTTTAAGACTTAATTAATGCATTTATAGCATCTTTAATCGGCTTTAAAGGTATAGTAGAAAACAATAGCTCATTTTGTTTTGTATTATACTCTATTGTTTTTATACAAGTATGATTAAGACCCAATCGTTGACTTAAATTCCAAAACATCACACGTTTTTTTGCTTGGAAAATTTCAAGAATTTTTGTTGCTGGCTGTGAAAAAATTATGTTGGTAAAACCTGCGCCATGCTCACCTGCAACAATATCTGCATTATTAAATAAAGCAACTTGCTCTAATACAGATAGATTTTCTAAATCATATCGAACAAAACCATACTCTTTAAATAACTCAAAAACTTCGTCCTCATTTGCAATTTTTCGTTTTTTTGCACTACGTCGAGAAATAAAGATTTTTTTTGAAAAAATTCGTGAATCGATTTTTTTTTCAGCTAATGGTATAAATCTATTTCTTAAAAAATCTATCGTAAAAGGAGATATATGACCTTTTACATAAATCATAGATGGTACAATCAATTCATCTGCCTGAATATGAAAATCAAAATCTTGTGGCTGTAAAATTTGCGATGCATCAAACCCTAATAAATTAACAGTTTCTCTCATGAACGAATAATCTAAAGGAAGATAAAGATAATCAAATTTTATACCACTTGCTTGCAACAATCCCAAACGAGGTAAAACTTCTGTCATCCAATGATAATAATTCCATGCTCCTGCTTGCAATCCAACAGCAACTTTTCCATGAATCACTTCTGGTACATTTAAATTTTTAATATCAGGAAGAGGAAAAATAACACCTCTTTTTGTAGGACCCCAAATAAGATCATCAATATACATATGATCAACAACAACCAATCCCTGCGATGAATATACTTGACCATTCGGGATAGAAAGCATAAATTTTTTAGGATATGTTATTAAATCAATATTATCTTTAAAAGATCGACACAAAATCTCTTCGCTATTAGATAAATGATTATAAACAATATCACTTCTTTGATCTAAAAGATTAGATAAAGATATAAGAGATTCATAAATATCATTACATTTACAAATTTGACCAAAATCAATATTGAAAAAGACAAAAAAATACAAAATTATTTTTTTATACACATAAATCTCTTTGTAAAAAAATTATTAAAATAATAAATTTATAAAATTTTTAATCTTATCTAGCGGAACTTTTGAATGAACATTCCCATTTTTTTTATCATCAAATTCTATTGTTTTAATAAATGAATAATCTAAATCAAGTGCTTGACTTAAATACCAATACATTGCACGATCGCGGGCTTGAAAAATTTCAAGAATTTTTGTTCCTGGTTGAGCAAATATAATATTGGTAAGACCTGCACCATGCTCACCAACAATAATTTCGGCATTATAAAATAATGCAACTTGTTCTAAAACCGATAAATCTTCTAAAACATATGCAACAAATCCATGCTCTTTAAATAATGCAAAAACATCATCTTCATTAACTATTTTTCGAGATACAGCTTTTTTGCGTGAAATAAAAACCTTTTTTGAAAAATTATGAAATTTTATATTTTCTTGAGCTTGTGGTATAAATATCTCGCGTAAAAAATTTATAACAAACTCTGAGCTATAGCCAAAGGCAGAAGGTATCGAAGGAACAATTAATTCATCTGCTTGAATATAATTATGTTGTTTTCCAATTATTTTTGATCTATCGATTCCTAATATATCCAAAGTTTCTTTCATAAAGGGATAATCAGTTCTAATCCATACATAGTCATACTCAATACCACTTTTTTGCAACAAAGCCAATCTTGGCAAAGCCTCTACCATCCAATGATAATAATTAGGTGCACCAGATTGACCAAGCACAGCAACTTTACCCTTTATTTTTTTTGGATTTCCAAGTCGTGAAAGATCAACTAAAGGAATAAAACAATTATTTTTTGTTGGTCCCCATACAAGTTCATCAACATACATTCCATCAACTATCACAAGTTCGTTTTGAGAATAAAAATAACCTTGTGGTATAGAAAGCAGAAATAATTCAGGATGAACAACATGATCACACTCCCACCAAATTAAATTATCACTCTCTGAAAAAGGACTTTTTTTATAATCTAAAGTGACAGAGTCTTGCAATTTTATATAAACTATATCTTTTCTAATTCTTAAAAGATCATCCAATGGTATAACTGGTTGAGAATGCAAAGTCTTTATATAACTATATAAGTAAAAATTCACAGAAGAGCAAATCAATAACAAAGAAATTAATAAATACTTTATATGTTTCATCACAATACCATTTTTTAATTATACAATCGATTGATACATTTTTTTATAGGTTCAAGAGGAACAACTGGTTGTGATTCAAAACCATTATCATCAGCAAATTCTATAGTTTTAACCCCAATATACTTTAATTTAAGAGCTTGACTTAAATACCAATACATCGCATCATAACGAGCCTGGAATATTTCAACTACCTTCGTTTCTGGCTGAGCAAAAACTAAATTAGTAAGCCCTGCACCATGTTCACCAACTATAATTTCTGCATTATGAAATAATGCAACTTGCTCTAAAACAGATAAATCTTCTAAATTATATGCAACAAATCCATACGGTTCAAATAATCCAAAAACATCATCTTCGTTTATAATTTTACGACGATTTGACCTTTTTCTAGAAATAAAAACTTTTTTAGAAAACTTTCTAAATTCAATAGACTTTTGAGCTAATGGAATAAATGTTTTTCGTAAAAAATTTATCGTATATTCACTCGGATATCCAAATGGTGATGCTATAGAAGGTACAATCAAGGTATCTGCTTGAATATAGATATCTTTCCTAGCTGGTATAATACAATCAGAATTTATTCCTAATAAAGTTAAAGACTCTTTCATAAATGGCCTACTAATTTGCGTATAAATATAATCATAATCGATATTAGCTTCTTGTAATAGTTCAAAACGAGGTAACAATTCAAGCATCCAATGATAATAATTACCACAACCACCTTGCGCAAGAACAACAACAGTACCGCATACCTTTTTTGGTTTTTTAAGATGTACTACATCAACCAAAGGGAATATTCTTCCAGCCTTTGTTGGTGCCCAAATAAATTCATCAATATACATATTATCAACAATAACAGTACCTTTTCGAGAATAAACATATCCATCAGAAATACTTACAACAAATCTTTCTGGAAATTCAATCGGGTCATCTTCCCACCACATTTTATTTTCTAAAAAATTGTCATTTGCAGGACACGACATCATGCAAGAATCACTTAATTTATGATACTCAATATCAGTTCGTCTTTGTAAAAGTTCATCTAGATCAATAACTGGCTGATCATTAAGATACGATATTTTACTCTCTAACATCGATATCGTAAAACTTAATATAATTATATAAAATAAACTTTTATTCATGTAATAATCTTTTCAAACAATTGATTTATAATTTTTTTTATCGGTTCAAGAGGAATACTTGGACAAGAGTGGCGTATATTTTTCTCAGAAAATGGTATAGTTTGCAGACAAACATGATCCAATCCTAATTGCTGACTTATATACCAATAGGTCAAACGCTTTGAAGCCTGAAATATTTCAATAACTTTTGTTCCTGGCTGCGCAAAAACTATATTTGTAAGACCTGCTCCATGCTCTGCAACGATAATGTCTGCATGATGAAACAATGCAACTTGCTCAAGAACGGATAATTCTTCTAAGGTATATCCAACAAATCCATACGGTTGCAATAATTCAAATACTTCATCTTCATTTGCAATTCTTCGAATTGAATTTTCATCGCGACGTATAAAAACTTTTTTACTCAATTTATTGTAATCAACAAATTTTTCAGCTAAAGGAATAAAATTATCGCGTAAAAAATGTATCACAAAATCAGAACTATAACGACATGCCGATGGTTCTGATGGTATAATTAATTCATCTGCCTGAATATAATGAGTATCATCTGAAGGCCCAATTATTTTTGATACATCAACTCCTAATAACTCTAAAGTCTCTTGCATATAACGTAACTGAGACGAAATATACAAATAATCGTAACTTACACCACTTTTTTGCAATAAAGCCAATCGAGGTAAAACTTCCAACATCCAATGGTAATAACATTTTGAACCAAACTGAGCCAGAACAGCAACTTTACCATGAATTTTTTTTGGTTTATCTAAGAGCGATACATCAACACAAAGATTCATTCTCCCCTTTTTCATACCATGCCAAAAAAAGTCTTTTACATACATATCATCAACAAGAATAAGCCCACTAGAAGAATAAACAGAGCCATACGGAACTGATAGAACAAATGTTTCTGGTATACAAATTGGTCCATTACCAGGACAAATTTCATCATCAAGAAAAGGATGCTTTTTTGGATAGACAAAAAACTCATCATGAATTTTTGTGTAGACAATATCATGACGATGTTTTATAAGAGTATCGACATTTGTTATCTGATAACCAGATTTTTTAAACATTTGACTTGCATAACACATACAAGTTGTTAATAATAATAAAAAAAGATAATACCGCATCATTTTTTTATACGTCATAATTTTCACACTCACAAGAACTAAAAAAATAATTACAAACCCTACATGATTTTTTATAAAAACCAATTTTTTTTACTCAACAACAAACAAGTTGCTAAAAAATTAATCTATATACATACCAATAATAAATTGAATGTAATCTAACGATACATACGTATGTAAAGAATGTTGTGTATCTTTTACTTTTTTATACTCATCAGGCACAATACACCCAACATAATCTAAATTAAGTTGCATACTGATATCAAAATAGGTAGGAACTATTCTACTATGAAATATTTCAATGACTTTTGTTTGTGGCTGGCAAAATATAATATTGGTTAAACCAGCTCCATGCTCTGCAAGAATAATTTCTGCGTTAGAAAATAAAACGATTTGTTCAGCGACTGATAATTTTTCTAAGGC
>JACCDW010008004.1_pt1 | contig 11716 bp, 9 predicted proteins | sample 7449781 | NCBI WGS metagenome assembly JACCDW01 (sample SAMN15323449, study PRJNA562643) | freshwater metagenome | isolation source: river surface water | place: USA:Blue River Watershed | collected 2017-08-18
CCGTTTTGCAACAGTATGCCCATCTGCCTCACAGTATCGTATTCTATGAAGCGCCTCATCGCATTCTCGCCTGTATACAAGATAGTTTGGACGTGCTCGGTGCCGAGCGTGAGATGCTGATTGCACGTGAATTGACCAAGCAATTTGAGACCATTTATCGCGCGCCTTTGGCTGAGATTTTGCACATCATGCAAGAGGATAGCAATCAACTACGCGGTGAATTTGTTTTGGTATTATCTCCTCAATTGAAACAACCAGAAGAGAGCGATGCCTCCGCATGGCAAAACCCCCTAAAAGTGTTAATGGCAGAATTGCCTCTAAAACAAGCAGTAAAATTGTGCGCAGAAATCACCGGCGCGAAAAAAAATCTGGTGTATGACTTTGCTTTAAAGATGAAACAAGATGACTGAATTCACCATCATTAAACCCGATGACTGGCATTTGCATTTACGCGATGGCGCAGAAATGGCCTCGGTTTTGCCCGATACGACACGACGTTTTGAACGCGCGATTGTGATGCCTAATTTGCGTCCACCGGTCACCACGACCCAACGTGCGCAAGAGTATCGCCAAAGAATTTTACAGGCTGTTCCAGCGGGGTCATCTTTCAATCCTTTGATGACGTTGTATCTGACGGACAACACTGCGCCTGATGAAATTGTTAAAGCCAAGCAAAGTGGCATCGTGCATGGCGTTAAATTATATCCAGCTGGTGCAACCACAAATTCCGATTCAGGCGTGACCGACATCCGCAAATGTGCCAAGGCGCTCGAGGCTATGCAGTCAGTGGATATGCCACTATTAGTACATGGTGAAGTGACTGACGCAGAGATTGATGTGTTCGATAGAGAAAAAGTATTTATTGAGCGCATCATGCAACCCATGTTGCGTGACTTCCCAAATTTACGTGTCGTGTTTGAGCATATCACCACACAAGATGCCGCTGAGTTTGTAGCTGCCGCTTCAGCTAATGTAGCAGCTACGATTACTCCACATCATCTATTGATGAATAGAAATGCCATGTTTACCGGTGGGATAAGACCGCATCACTATTGTTTGCCTGTGCTGAAACGTGAGACCCACAGACGTGCGTTGGTAAAAGCTGCGACCAGTGGTAGTGCAAAATTCTTCCTAGGCACGGACAGCGCACCTCATGCCAAGAGCGCTAAAGAAAGCGATTGTGGTTGTGCAGGAATGTATAACGCTGCCAATGCACTTGAGCTCTATGCAGAAGTGTTTGAGCAAGCTGGCGCTTTAGATCGCTTGGAGGGGTTTGCCAGTTTTTATGGGGCAGATTTCTATCGCTTACCACGCAATCAAAGCAAGATTACTTTGCGTAAGCAGTCGTGGACTATGCCGGCTAGTTTGCCGTTTGGGGCTGATGAATTGATCCCGTTGCGAGCCGGTCAAGCCGTACACTGGCAATTAGCCTAACTCAATTAAAGTTGCCAATCGATGGGCGCTTCGCCACGTTGCTGTAAATAAGCATTGATTTGCGAGAACTGATGATTGCCAAAGAAGCCGCGATGGGCTGAGAGTGGTGATGGATGGGTGGAGCTTAAAACTAAATGCCGCGAATGGTCTATCATGGCGCCTTTTTTCTGCGCATAACTGCCCCATAAGACAAATACCAGTCCTTGCCGATGTTGATTCAATGCCGCTATGGCGGCATCGGTAAATTTTTCCCAACCGCGATTCTGATGCGAACCCGCATTGCCCATTTCTACCGTGAGCGTGGCATTCAGCAACAATACGCCTTGATTGGCCCAAGGCGTCAAATCACCACTCCCACTCATTTTGATGCCTAAGTCAGCGTGAATTTCTTTGAAAATATTTTGCAATGACGGCGGGGGTGGAACACCTTCTGGGACTGAAAAGCTCAGTCCGTGGGCTTGATTGGGGCCATGGTAGGGATCTTGTCCAATGATAACGACACGTACTCGCTCAAAAGGCGTGTGATTGAAGGCATTGAAAATCAGCGGACTAGGCGGAAAAATGGTTTTTCCTTGGGCTTTTTCTTGTCTTAAAAACTCGCGCAAATCATGCATATAGGCTTGCTCAAATTCTGCCCCTATCATGCGTTGCCATGAAGCTTCTAATTGCCCTGATTTTTGTTCTGTCATGAATTTCTCTTCAAGCTCATATTCTCACTCATGGCTAAGATTATAGCGGTGTCCCACAGAGCTTAGGCAAGTCGCGTGCTAAAATGCCTATGGAAGCTGACTAGACAGTCGCCGCCCAGCAATGGGGGGAGGAAAGTCCGGGCTACACAGAGCAGGATGACGGCTAACGGCCGTACGCTGAAAGTGCTTAGGCATATAAGGCGAGGAATAGGGCCACAGAGACGAGTCGCATTAATCTGCTTGCAGATTAATCGGGTGAAACGCGGTAACCTCCATCTGTAGCAAGACCAAATAGGCTGGCGATAGCGTGGCTCGCGCTGTCAGCGGGTAGGTCGCTTGAGTTTGTGAGTAATTGCAAACCTAGAGGAATGACTGTCACTCATGCAAATGAGAACAGAACCCGGCTTATCGGTCAGCTTCCATTTTTTTGTAATATTTCAACTTTGCAAAAAATCCCATCAACTCCCCAATTTCCGTCCCAATGCCATGATTTGACTCATTTATTTGTCAAATTGTTAGATTACGGCTGCGCTGAATTTTCTTAATATTTCACATTCACTAGATTTGCTATCCCATTATTTTTTAAGGGTTTTGTCTTTTTATTAATAAACACTGCTAAGTCCTTGTCCTGTAAAGGAAAAATCGCAAAAAACGCTTGCAAGGGTGATTTTTTTTATCTATAGTGTCACCAAGTGGGTGAAAGTGGGTTTTTGTGGGGGAACATTGATTGTTAGATACGCTCATCTCCACAAGGCAATTGTGAGTCGTTTTTGTCAATGTTCCCTTTTTTTATTGAAACGGTGTTTTTTTAAGGGTGTTTATGTTTCGTGGTGCTTCATCATTGAATCTTGATGCGAAAGGACGGCTGGCGATTCCAGCCAAGCATCGTGACGCCCTGCATTCTCTATCTTCAGGTCAGTTAGTGCTGACCGCACATCCGCACCGTTGCCTTTTGCTGTATCCCGCAACTGCTTGGGAACCTATCCAAGCCAAGTTAATGTCTTTGTCTTCCTTTGATAAACGCTCCAGTGCGCTTCAGCGCCTGCTAGTAGGTTACGCGGAAGATATTGTGATGGACGCCGCTGGCCGCATGCTGGTGTCGTCAGTGTTACGGGAGTTTGCCGGTCTAGATAAGCAAGCCATGCTGGTCGGACAAGGCAGTCATTTTGAGTTGTGGAATTTACAAGCTTGGCGTGAGCAATTAGATCAAGTCGTCATTGGCGACGAACTAAATATGCCCGCAGAGTTAGAAGGATTTTCCCTGTGAGCGCCGGCTCACACTCCCCAAACAATACTCAACAGGTAGGGAAATTGTCAGCATCGCCCCATGTGACGGTGCTACTCAATGAAGCGGTTGATGCGTTGAATATCCGTTCGGATGGGGTTTATATCGATTGTACATTTGGTCGCGGCGGCCACAGCCGAGCGATTTTGCAAAAACTTGGTAGTCAAGGCCGATTGATTGCGCTTGACCGCGATTTGGCTGCGATTGAAGCGGGTAGGCAAATTCAAGATTCCAGATTTTTGCTGGTGCATGCCCATTTTTCCGAGTTGCGCCAAGTGCTTCACGACCAAGGGTTGGAGCAAGTGGATGGGATTTTGTTGGATTTGGGGATTTCATCACCACAAATCGATGAGGCCGAACGTGGTTTTAGTTTTCGATTTGATGGCCCCTTGGATATGCGTATGGATCAGAGCAAGGGTCAGACAGCCGCAGAATTTTTGGCGCAAGCCAGCGAACAAACAATAGCAGAGGTCATTAAAACATATGGTGAAGAACGGTTTGCTAAACAGATTGCAAGGGCGATTGTTGAGAAACGCACGCTGGGAACGGTCCTGCTCACAACACGCCAGCTCGCCAATCTCGTGGCTGGGGCAGTCCCCAAAACTGAACCAGGGCAAGATCCGGCGACGCGTACCTTTCAAGCTATACGGATTTATCTCAATCAAGAGCTTGAGGAGTTGGCGTCAGTGTTGAAGCAATGTTTGCAATCACTGGCTGCGCATGGACGCATGGTGGTGATTAGTTTTCATTCTTTGGAAGATCGTATGGTCAAGCACTTTGTTCGCGAGTATCAGCAGCGCGATAACTTGCCGGCCAAAATGCCCGTACTGGCAAAGGATTTGCCTAAACCATTATTGATGGCAGTGGGTAAAGCGATTAAGCCCAGTGAGCAGGAAGTGCGTGCTAACCCACGAAGCAGAAGTGCAGTGATGCGTGTGGCAGAGCGTACTGCGGAACCGCTAGGAAAATTGGCTGAGTTGCTTAGATGACACGACTAAACTTTATTTTGTTTTTCGCTTTAATGGCTTCGGCGATAGGGTTAGTTACATCTCAACATAAGGCACGTAAATTATTTATTGAGTTGCAGCAGCATAAAGAGACAGCCAAGTCATTGGATATTGAATGGAGTCAACTCCAGCTGGAGCAGAGTACTTGGGCGATGCATAGCCGACTTGAGCAGGTCGCTCGAGATATGTTGCATATGCATGTGCCAGAAACGAAGAACATACAAATTGTGACAGTGGATAAGCGTCAGAGCGAAGCAAAATGAGAGCAAGAGACCCTATTAGAAGCAAAGTACAGGAGGCAGTAAAACTGCCCGCATGGCGTCGCCATGTACTGCTATTTATGCTGTTATTAGGGATGCTAATGCTCATAGGACGCGCACTCTATTTGCAGAGCTATAACAGGACGTTCTATCAGAAACAAGGGGAAGCTAGATACACCCGCTCACTTACCTTGTTCGCCTATCGCGGCATGATTAAAGATCGCAATGGGGAGCCATTGGCAATTAGCACACCAGTGGAGTCGGTTTGGGCTAACCCAGCTGACATCAATATGAATGAGCAACAAAAAGCGAAGTTAGTGGCTTTGTTGAAAATGGATGTGGCAGAAATCAATCGCAAACTATCAAATCAGGATAGAGAGTTTGTATTTTTAAAGCGTCACATTTCTCCTGAGTTGGCCAATGAGGTAATGGCCTTAGGTATTACCGGGATCTATAGTCAAAGAGAGTACAGGCGGTATTACCCCGAGGGTGAGGTGACTGCACACTTGGTAGGCTTTACTGGTGTGGATGAAAAAGGCCAAGAAGGTTTTGAGTTGAAATACCAAGACTGGTTAGCAGGTAAGACCGGCCGTCGTCATGTTTTGCGTGATCGAGCCGGTCATATTGTGGAAGATCTTGAAGCAGCGAAGATGCCTCAAAATGGAAAGGATTTGGTACTTTCCATAGACCGTAAAATTCAGTATCTCGCATTCCGTGAGCTATCTAAAGCGATCGAACAACATCACGCGCAGGCTGGTTCGGCGATTGTGATGGACGCCAAATCAGGTGAGATTTTGGCCATGGTGAATTTGCCTAGCTATAACCCAAATAATCGCAGCAATATCGGTGGAAAATCGAGAAATCGTGCGCTCACAGATACATTTGAACCGGGTTCTACCATGAAACCTATGGCAGTTGCGATGGGCTTGGAATCGGGTAAATACCGTCCTGAAACTCGATTGGAAACTTCACCAGGCACTTACAAGATTGGTCCCGCAACCATTCATGATACGCACGATTACGGCGTGTTAACCGTAGCAGGTGTTGTGCAGAAATCCTCTAATGTGGGCGCATCAAAAATCGCACTCTCTTTAGCGCCTCAATATATGTGGAAAATGCTAAGCCTACTTGGGTTTGGTTCGCCCACTCACATTGAATTTCCTGGCGAGGTATCTGGGCGCTTACGTAACTATAAAACTTGGCGTCCTATTGAGCAGGCAACTATGTCATATGGCAACGGAATTAGTGTCACCTTGTTGCAGTTAGCGCGTGCTTACACAGTGTTTGCGAATGATGGGGAATTGCGCCCTGTTACTTTATTAAAAAGCAAAGAAGTGGCAGTGGGACAACAAGTCATGTCAGCGCAAACTGCTCGAAGCGTTCGCGATATGTTGGAGACGGTAGTTCAACCTGGAGGCACGGCGGTAAAAGCGCAGGTGATGGGCTATCGTGTGGCTGGTAAAACAGGTACTGCGCATAAGCCAGGTGTAGGTGGCTATCAAAATAAATATGTTTCATCTTTTGTCGGGATGGCGCCAGCCTCTAATCCTAAACTGATTGTAGCTGTGATGATTGATGAACCCAGTGCTGGCCAATATTATGGTGGCGCTGTTGCGGCGCCAGTATTCAGTGCTGTCATGGGAGCCACCTTGCGCATGATGGGCGTGCCTCAGGACGCCCCCAACAACAATATCGTGATGCCAACATCAGATAGTGCCGAAGTGAAGGAGTCTATGTAATGACTGCACTTTGGCAACAACACACATACTCTGGAATGACTGCAGATAGTCGGCAAGTCAAAGCGGCAAATTTATTTGTCGCCTATCCGGGCGAATATCGAGATGGTCGTGACTATATCTTGCGGGCGATTGAGCAAGGCGCGACTGGCGTGATCTACGAAGCCGAGGGATTTGATTGGCAACAATTGGGTGAATCAGCCTCTGCTATTCCGCATCAAGCGATTACACAACTACGTCATCAAGTCGGACAAATAGCCGCAGAGTTTTATCAATATCCATCCCGCCAATTATGGGTCATCGGGGTGACTGGTACGAATGGCAAAACTTCTTGCAGTCATTGGTTGGCACAATGCTTCGCCGAGTTGAACCGCCCAACAGCGATTATCGGTACCTTGGGTCATGGGGTTCTTGGCCAACAAGACAGCGCTCTTAATGCCACCGCCAACACCACGCCAGATGCGATTTGCCTGCAAGCTTGGATGGCTGATTATGTGGCGCAAGGCGCCGAAGTGTTGAGCATGGAAGTTTCCTCCCATGGCTTACATCAAGGACGCGTCAATGGGGTGGAATTTGATGTCGCGATCTTTACCAATTTAACCCGCGACCATCTGGATTATCACGGCACCATGGAAGCTTACGGACAAGCTAAACGTCAATTGTTTGACTGCCCCAGCTTGCGTTGTTCGATTATCAATATTGATGATGATTTTGGCCGCCAAATTGCACAAGACCTGAGAGAAAAAGGTAAGCCAGTGCTTACCTATGGAATTGCCAATGCAGCTAGCAATACTCATGGTGAGGTGGCTGATGTGCGCGTGATTGAGACTGTGATGTCCGCACAAGGGATGTATCTCAAACTGATTACACCACAAGGTGAGACGGAATTGCGCGCACAAGTGGTTGGTGAATTCAATATCTATAACTTGTTGGCGGTATTCTCTAGCTTACTTATCTCTGGTGTTGATTTGCCCACAGCGAGTGCTGTGATGAGTCGTTTGCAGGCTGTTCCGGGTCGTATGCAACAGTTTGGTGGTGCTGAAAAACCATTGCTCGTAGTGGACTATGCCCATACCCCAGATGCATTACAAAAGGCCTTGCAGACTTTGCGGGTGAGCTGTCACGGCAAACTGATTTGTGTATTCGGATGTGGAGGTAATCGTGATGTGGGCAAACGTCCAGAAATGGGAAGAGTGGCCAACGAATTTGCCGATACAGTCGTTGTCACCAGCGACAACCCTAGGGATGAAGATGCGCTAGACATCATTGGGCAAATCTCCACACATATCAGTGCTGATAAATTGCATATCTCGCCAGATCGGGCGGAGGCTATACAACTGGCAGTACAACAAGCAAAAAGTGGTGATGTGGTATTGGTCGCAGGCAAGGGGCATGAAGCCTATCAAGAAATCGCCGGAGTGCGATATCCGTTTAGCGATGCAGAAACGGTACAACAAATACTGTCGAGGTGGTCAGCATGATGCGCTTGTCTGAAATTGCCACCTTATTTAATGCCCCTATGCGAGGTGCTGATGTGGTCTTTACCAGCGTAGGCATTGATAGCCGCACGATACAGCCAGGACAGTTATTTGTGGCCATTGCAGGTGAGAATTTTGATGGGCATGACTTTGTGCAGCAGGCATTGCAACAAGGCGCGGTAGCGGCTTTGGTGGAAAAACCAAGCCCAGCGCAGCCATCGGTGCAAGTCGCGAATACGCGTCTAGCTTTGGGGCAGATGGCACAACATTGGTTGTCCCATTTCCAAGTGCCGATTGTGGCGCTCACAGGCAGCAATGGGAAAACCACCGTTAAAGAAATGTTGGCAGCCATCTTGGTTGCGCATACAGGGGATGCAGAGCAAGTGCTCGCCACACAGGGTAATTTAAATAACGATTTAGGGATGCCATTAACGGCTTTGCGCTTGCGTAAGCAGCATCGATTTGCGGTGTTGGAAATGGGCATGAACCATCCCGGTGAAATTCACTATATGAGTGACTTGGCCAAGCCTGATGTTGCATTGGTAAATAACGTAGGGAGCGCACATATTGGACTGTTGGGTTCATTGCAGGCGATCGCGAATGCCAAAGGTGAAATTTTTGATGGCTTGAAACAAGGGGGTAAGGCCGTCATCAATGCCGACGATGCATTCGCACAGCAATGGTTAAAACAAACCCAATCGCATACCCAAATCACTTTTGCTTTGCATCAACCAGCCGATGTCACTGCGGATTATGAATTGCATAACACAGGCAGTTTGATGCAGTTGTTTACCCCTGTGGGACAAATTGAATTCTCTATTCAAGTGCCGGGTTTACACAATGTCGCTAATGCATTGGCAGCCGCATCCTTGGCATTGGCGCTGGATATTCCGCTGAGTGCGATTGCGCAAGGCTTAAGTCAATTCAATGGGGTTGCAGGACGCTTAAGACATCTGCCAGGTATCCATCATACAAGCCTGATAGATGATACCTACAACGCAAATCCAAGTTCTATGAAAGCGGCGATTGATGTATTGGCCAAGCAGACAGGTAGACGTTTGATGGTCATGGGCGATATGGCGGAATTGGGCGATATGGCTGTGCAGTTGCATCGAGAAATTGGTGAGTATGCTCGCCAGCAAGGGGTTAATCATTTATTCACTTTGGGGTCGCTATCCCAAAGTGCGAGCAGCAGTTTTGGCGCTGGCGCGCAGCATTTTTCCGAGTTGCCAGATTTACTCAATGTTCTACATCAGCAATTACAACAGGGTGATGTGATTCTTATCAAAGGCTCCCGCTCAGCGCGTATGGAGCGTGTGACACAAGCTTTGCAATCAACCCAAACAACAGAGAGGACTTCAACATGTTGCTAATTTTGGCAAGATGGTTAGCGCAAGACATTCATGGGTTCAATGTATTTAATTACATTACCTTGCGTGCGGTGCTAGCTGCATTGACTGCGCTCGCTATTTCCTTCTTGGTGGGACCTAGCCTAATTCGCAAATTGACGCATTACAAAGTGGGTCAGGCGGTGCGTGATGATGGTCCAAAAACACATTTGATTAAAGCCGGCACGCCGACGATGGGAGGTGCGCTGATATTGGTAGCGATTGCCATTGCAACCTTGCTATGGGGGGATTTGAGCAATCGTTATATCTGGGTGGTTCTGCTGACCACATTAGGCTTTGGTCTGATTGGCATGGTGGATGATTGGCGCAAAGTGGTGCATCGCAATCCCAAAGGGCTGGCGGCAAAAGAAAAATATTTCTGGCAATCCGTGGTTGGTGTCGGGGTAGCAATATTCCTAGTAATGAATGCCAGCACGCCGGCAGAAACGACTTTATATGTGCCATTTTTTAAGCATCTCGTATTTCCTATGAGTGCTTTGGCTTTCGCTGTGTTGACCTATTTAGTCGTGGTGGGAAGCAGTAACGCTGTGAATCTTACCGATGGTCTAGATGGCCTCGCCATTATGCCCACCGTGTTAATTTCTGGCGCATTGGCAATATTTGCTTACGCCGCTGGTCACCTGGTGTTTTCAAAATATTTGGGGATTCCTTATATCGCTGGAGCAGGGGAGTTGGCGGTATTTTGTGCAGCGATGGCAGGGGCAGGTTTGGGCTTCTTATGGTTCAACGCTTACCCCGCCGAAGTATTTATGGGCGATGTCGGAGCGCTAGCGCTGGGGGCTGCGTTGGGCGTCGTGGCCGTCATCGTGAGACAAGAAATTGTGCTGTTTATTATGAGCGGCGTGTTTGTAGTAGAAACATTATCAGTCGCGATTCAAGTGACTTATTTCCGATATACCAAAAATAAATATGGCGAGGGCCGCCGCATCTTTTTGATGGCGCCTTTGCATCATCACTATGAGCAAAAAGGCTGGAAAGAAACCCAAGTGGTCGTACGTTTTTGGATTATCACCATGATGTTGGTCTTGGTGGGATTGGCGAGTTTGAAAATACGATGAATTCAGTGCAACAACATCAGCAATATTTAGTGTTAGGTCTAGGCCATAGTGGCCTATCGGCTTTGCGCTGGTTGCATACGCAAGGAGTTGCTGTGCGCGTTGCTGATTCTCGCTTGGCGCCACCCAATTTGGCCACAGTGCAACAGCAAATGCCAGAGCTAGAAATTCATTTGGGCGAGTTCCACGATGGCTTGCTAGACGATGTGCAGTGTGTGGTGATTAGCCCCGGCCTCTCCTTACAAACCCCATTGTTGCAAACCGCTATGCAACGCGGGATTGAAATTGTCGGGGATATTGAATTGTTTGCCCGCGCTTGCCCGACTTCAGCTAAGCGTATTGGGATTACAGGTTCGAATGGAAAGACCACTGTGACGAGCATGGTCGGTGAGATATGTCAGGCGGCGGGATACCGCACCGTTGTGGCCGGCAATATAGGTTTGCCAGTGCTAGATAGTCTGATGGATGAAGAGCATGAGAACACCGAGGTGTTTGTATTAGAGCTCTCCAGTTTCCAATTGGAAACGACACACTCGCTTTCATTGGATGCCGCTGCCATGCTGAATTTAAGTGAAGACCACTTAGATCGCTATGCCGATATGCAAGCTTACGCTGCGGCCAAGCAACGCATCTTCCAACACGCCAAAGTGCAAGTGTTAAACCGCGATGATGCGGCCAGTATGGCGATGCGCAATCCGCAGCAGACCTTATTAAGTTTTAGTATGCAAACCCCACAACATGCAGATGAATATGGCTTGCGTCAGGTTGATGGAGAAGTTTGGCTATATCGTGGCGAGCAAGCTTTGTTGGCCGCATCTGAGTTAAAGGTTGCTGGCTTACATAATGCTGCGAATGCCCTAGCAGCATGGGCTTTGACCAGCGCGATAGGCATAAATGATGAGATTTGTGCGCAAGCATTACGACAATTTAAAGGGTTAGCACATCGCGTGGAGTGGGTGGCCAATATCAACGGCATAGATTTTTACGACGACTCCAAAGGCACCAATGTTGGGGCAACTTGTGCTGCCTTGCATGGATTCTCAGGCGCTGCCGGTAAGGTGGTATTGATTGCCGGTGGCGATGGTAAAGGTCAGGACTTTTCACCGCTGCGAGCAGCGGTGAATAAAACGGCTCGAGCAGTGGTGCTGATTGGACGCGATGCGCAGCAAATTGCTGCAGTGTTAGATAGCAATACTCAACAAGTATTTAGCGAGACTTTACCTGCAGCGGTTGAGCAAGCCATGCGCTTGGCACAAAGCAAGGATTGTGTGTTGCTGTCACCCGCCTGTGCCAGCTTCGATATGTTTGATAACTACGAGCATCGAGCTCAAGTATTTGTGCATGCGGTCCATCAGTTGGCAAA
>JACCDW010300218.1_pt1 | contig 11716 bp, 9 predicted proteins | sample 7449781 | NCBI WGS metagenome assembly JACCDW01 (sample SAMN15323449, study PRJNA562643) | freshwater metagenome | isolation source: river surface water | place: USA:Blue River Watershed | collected 2017-08-18
CCACCGCGACCTTTGGCAATGTCATGGAAGAGCGCCGCGAGGTACGCAATCTCGGGGCGCGGCAAGGATTGCATGATGCGAGAGAGATTCGGCAACTCGTGATCGAATCTCGGCAGGGCGAGACGTCGCAGGTTGCTCACCACGAACAGCGTGTGTGCATCGACCGTATAGGCGTGGAAGAGATCGTACTGCATACGACCGACGATGCGTCCAAACGAAGGGATGTAGCGCCCAAGCACACCATAGGTGTTCATTCGGCGCAGTTCGTTCGTCACGCCCGCGGGTGCGCGCAGGATCTCGAGGAAGAGGCGATGGTTCTTCGGGTTCTGTCGAAATTCTTCGTCGATCAACCAGAGGTTCTTGACGATGGCGCGGATGGTATGAGCACGCACGCCCTGAATCGCCGGGTTTTGCTGAAGCAGCGCGAACACTTCGAGCAACGTCGAGGGCTGGCGCACGAAGATCTCATCGTGCAGCGCTTCGAGGTAGCCGTTGCGAACCTGGAAGCGCGGGTTGAGTGGCTCGGGCGCTGAACTCTCATCGAGGATCGCCTCGCGGAACAGCTGCAGCAGCAATTCGTTCAGCAGCGAGACGTCCATCACGGTTCGGTAGTAACGCTGCATGAGCTGTTCGACTGCGAGCGTGAAGGAGGCATCTTCATAACCGAAGATGCGCGCGAGCTTCATCTGATGGTCGAACAGCAGTCGATCTTCGCGCCGACCGGTGATGCTGTGCAGCGCAAAGCGTACCTTCCAAAGAAAGGACTGGGCACTTTGTAAGCGGCGCAGTTCGGCGGGCGTGAGAAAGCCGAGATCGACGAGATCATCGAGGGTGTCGGCACCGAAGTGACGTTTGGCGACCCAAGCGATCGTCTGGATGTCGCGTAAGCCGCCAGGGCCTGTCTTGACGTTCGGCTCGAGGTTGTACGCCGTGTCGTTGGCCTTGAGATGACGCTCGTTCTGCTCGCGCACTTTCGCATCGAAGAACTCGCGCACCGGCCAGATCGCCGCCGGAGCGAGTGCGGAGCGCATGCCTGCTACCAGCGATTGGGATCCAGCGAGATGACGCGCTTCGATCAGCGTCGTCATGATGCCGACATCTTTGCCGGCTTCTTCGTGACACTGCTCAATGGTGCGTACGCTATGACCGACCTCGAGACCGATATCCCAGAGAAAGGCCACGAACTGCTCGAGCGCGCGACGACCCGACTCATCCGTGGCCGCTGGAACGAGCACGAGGATGTCGACGTCCGAGGAGGGATGTAGTTCGCCGCGACCATACCCGCCGACCGCCACGAGAGCCCAGTCGGCATCGTGAGCACTAAGCTGACCGCGCCAAGCTTGAGCTAAAACGGCATCGATCAATTTCGCGCGGGCACGAACCAGCGTTTCGACCGGCTCGTCGGCTTCGAATAATTCTTTGAGCCGTGCTTGTGCCTCGCGCAGCGCTGCCGCGTATGCCTCGGCCGTATCGCCGGCTTCACGCAGGCGGGCGGGCAGGGCGTCGAGCAGCGCGGTGAGGGGCATCAGGCGGCCTCGCGGCGCGCCTCGGCACCTTGGGTCAGCACTTCGAAGCCGATCTCGGTCACGAGGACCGTGTGCTCCCATTGTGCCGACAAGGAATGATCTTTGGTGACGACCGTCCAACCATCCGGCAACAGCTTCACGTGACGCTTACCGGCGTTGATCATCGGTTCGATCGTGAAGGTCATGCCCGGACGCAGTTCGAGACCCGTACCCGGGTCGCCGTAGTGCAGTACCTGCGGGTCCTCGTGATACACCCGGCCGATGCCGTGGCCGCAGTATTCGCGCACGACCGAGAAGCCTTCGCTCTCGACGTAGGTCTGGATGGCGTGACCGATGTCGCCCAAGCGCTTGCCCGGCGCAACGGTGCGGATGCCACGCCACATGCCTTCGAAACAGGTTTCGACGAGGCGCTGGGCCTGCACCGGCGGCTTGCCGACGAAGTACATGCGGCTCGTATCGCCGTGGAATCCGTCGCGGATGACCGTCACGTCGATGTTGATGATGTCGCCGTCTTTCAGGCGTTTATCGCCCGGGATGCCATGGCACACCACATGGTTGACGGAGGTGCAGATGGTCTTCGGGAACCCACGGTAATTGAGGTTCGCCGGCACGGCCTTCTGGACCTGCACGATGTGGTCATGACAGAGACGGTCGAGCTCGTCGGTGGTCACGCCGGGTTTGACGTGCTGGCCGATCATGTCGAGCACTTCGGCGGCCAAACGGCCAGCCTCGCGCATCATCTGCTGCTCTTCGGGGGATTTCAGGGTCACGGGCATGTTAGGTGGGCCCGTAAAGCGTTGTTTTTACGGGACCTGCATGGTATAAAGCGCGGCCTTTTTTGGCAACGTAAACCAACCCACACGCACGTCGTTAAACTGGTTGCTGGGTGTTCCGCTTCGGCGGGATGGCAACCGGGGATGTGCGGAGGCCCAACCCGACAAGGAGAAACTGATGGCCAGCGTGTCCATGCGACAGATGCTGGAAGCGGGTGTCCACTTCGGACATCAAACTCGCTTCTGGAACCCGAAAATGGCGGAATACATTTTCGGAGAGCGAAACAAGATTCACATCATCAACCTCGAGAAGACGCAGCCGCTCTTTGCGGAAGCCGCGCGCTTCATCCAGGGTGTTGCCGCCGATGGCGGTACGGTGCTGTTCGTCGGCACCAAGCGTTCGGCTCGCGAGCCGATCCAGAAAGAAGCCGTTCGTGCCGGTATGCCGTTCGTCAACCAGCGTTGGTTGGGTGGCATGCTCACGAACTTCAAGACTGTGCGTCAGTCGATCAAGCGCCTCGCCGATCTCACCGAGATGAAGGCGAACGGCTCGCTCGATCGTCGTGGCAAGAAAGAAGGCACGATGCTCCGTCGCGAAATGGACAAGCTCGAGCGTTCGCTCGGCGGCATCAAGGACATGGAGTCCCTGCCGGATGCGATCTTCGTGGTCGACGTCGGTCACGAAAAGATTGCGATCCACGAAGCCAACAAGCTCGGCATCCCGGTCGTCGCGATCGTCGACACCAACTGCGCGCCCGATGGCGTCGATTACCTCGTCCCGGGCAACGATGACGCGATGCGCGCCATCCAGCTGTATGCGGGTGGTATTGCCGATGCGATTCTCGAAGGCCGCTCGTCCGCGCCGGCACTGACCGTCTCGGGCGATGACGAATTCGTCGAGCTCGACGAGAACGGCAACCCGAAGCCGAAGGCCGCGCGTGGCAAGCCGCGCCGTGAGGCTCCGGGTCGTGGTGCGCCGCGCCGCGGACCTGCGCCGCAAGCCGCTCGCCGTCGTCCGGCCGCTGCTGTTGCTGCGCCGGCTCCCGCTGAGGTTGCTGCGGGCGCCGAAGTCGAGCTCGATATTCCCGAGGCTGCCGATGGTGAAGTGGCCCCGGCCGCCAGCGCCTCGGCTCCGCGCCGCAAGGCCGGCCCCACGGGCGCACCGCGTCGGAGGGGTTAAGCGATGAGCGTGACCGCAGAAGCCGTCAAGCAGCTCCGTGAACGCACGGGCGCAGGCATGATGGAATGCAAGAAGGCGCTGGTCGAGACCAACGGTGATCTCGACGCGGCCGCCGAGTTGATGCGTAAGCAAGGACTCGCGAAGGCCGACAAGAAGGCCGCTCGTGTGGCTGCCGAAGGCGTCGTCGCCCTCGAGAAGTCTGCCGATGGCAAGTCGGCCGCGATGGTCGAAGTGAACTGCGAAACCGATTTCGTCGCGCGCGAAGCCGATTTCCAGGGCTTTTCGACCGATGTCGCCAAGGTCGCGCTCACCGCGGGCGCCGCCGATGTCGAAGCGCTGGTTGCCAACAAGCTTGCTTCCGGCGAAACCATCGACGAGCGTCGTCGTGCGTTGATCTCGAAGATCGGTGAGAACATCACCGTGCGTCGTCACGCCACCTTGAGCTCGACGGGTTTCTTGGGTGCGTATCGTCACGGCACGCGCATCTGCGCGTTGGTCGCGATCGAGGGCGGCGATGCCGCGCTCGCGCACGATCTCGCCATGCACGTCGCAGCGAGCAACCCGGAGTTTCTCTCGGCGGCCGATGTGCCGGCTGACCTCGTCGCCAAAGAGCGCGAGATCGAAACCGAGAAGGCGTTGGCCGAGGGTAAGCCTGCGGACATCGTCGCCAAGATGGTCGAAGGCCGTATCCGTAAGACGCTGAACGAGAAGGCTCTCTTGGGGCAACCGTTCGTCAAGGATCCGGATCAGACCGTCGAGAAACTGTTGAAGGCCGCCAAGGCCGAGATCAAGGCCTACAAGCGCTTCGAGGTCGGAGCCGGCATCGAGAAGAAGCAGGACGACTTCGTGGGCGAAGTGATGGCCCAGGTGAAGGCCAGCAGCGGAAAATAACCCGCTCCGGTCGTGATAACGAAAACCCCGCCCCGGCGGGGTTTTCTTCAAGGGGAGTCGGAAGATGTCGAAGCAGTCAATCCGTTACAAGCGCGTCCTCGTCAAACTGTCGGGCGAGGCGTTGATGGGCAGCGGCGAATACGGCATCGACCCCGCGATCATCAAGCGCATCGCACTCGAGATTCAGGAAATCCTGGCGCTCGGCGTGGAAGTGGCGGTGGTGATCGGTGGTGGCAACATCTTCCGCGGTGCGGGTCTCGCGCGAGCGGGGATGGATCGCGTGACGGGCGACCACATGGGCATGCTCGCCACCGTTATGAACTGCCTTGCGATGCAGGATGCGCTCGAAGCGATCGGCACGCATGCGCGCGTGATGTCGGCAATCCGCATCAATGAGGTCTGCGAGGAGTACATCCGTCGCCGCGCTGTGCGTCACCTCGAGAAGGGACGTGTGGTGTTGTTCGCGGCAGGTACGGGTAATCCGTTCTTCACGACCGATACGGCCGCCTCGTTGCGGGCGATTGAGATCGGTGCAGATCTGCTGATCAAAGCCACCAAGGTGGATGGCATTTATTCGGCCGACCCCGTCAAGGATCCCTCGGCCGTCCGTTACCCTACGTTGACCTTTGACCGAGTGCTCGATGAGCGCTTGAATGTGATGGATGCCACGGCCATCGTCATGTGCCGCGACAATCATCTGCCGTTGCAGGTGTTCAATCTCGGCAACGCGGGTGATTTGCTGCGTATCGTGCAGGGCGAGAGCATCGGCACGGTCGTGAGCAACGCCTGACGGCGCCGCACACGACGAGTTGAATCAAAACGCTATTTTTTAGGAAGGTTCCGTCATGATCGACGATTTCAAGAAAGACGCCACCACTCGCATGGGCAAGTGCGTGCTGCAGTTCCAGGCTGATCTCAAGAAGCTGCGCACGGGTCGCGCGCATCCGAGCCTCGTCGAGAACCTGCGGGTCGATTACTACGGCAGCGAGAGCCCACTGCAGCAGCTCGCCAACATCAGCGTCGAGGATGCGCGCACGCTCGTGATCTCGCCTTGGGACAAGGGTGCCGTGCAGGCCATCGAAAAGGCGATCTACAAATCCGAACTCGGGCTCACCCCGAACACGGCAGGCATGGTGATTCGTGTGCCTTTGCCGCCGCTCACCGAAGAGCGTCGTCGCGACATCACCAAGGTTGTCCGAGGTGACGCCGAGAATGCGCGCGTGGCTGTGCGTAATGTGCGTCGCGACGTGCTGCAGGACGTGAAAGAAGCGCTCAAGGAAAAGCTCATCAGCCAGGATGAGGAAAAGAAAGCGCAGGAAGAAATCCAGAAGTTGACCGATAAGCACGTGGCCGAGATCGACCAAGTGCTTGCGGCCAAAGAAAAGGAAATCATGCAGGTCTGAGGCAGGAGCCTCCCGCATGCCGGTCCCCGCGCACATCGCGATCGTCATGGACGGCAACGGCCGCTGGGCCGAAGCCCGTGGCGAGCCGCGTACGGCCGGTCATCGCGCCGGTATCGAGCCGGTGCGCGCAACCATTCGCGAGTGCGCGCGATTGGGTGTCGGCGCGCTGACGCTGTTTGCTTTCTCGAGCGAGAACTGGCGCCGCCCCGAGACGGAAGTATCGACGCTGATGGGGCTCTTCATGGAAGCCCTCGAGCGAGAGGTGCAGGAGCTGCACTCCAACCAGGTGCGACTGCGCATCATCGGCAATCGGCAGCGTCTCGCCGTGGGTTTGCAGCAGCGCATCGCCGAAGCCGAAGCATTGACTGCGGGCAATACCGGTCTGCAGTTGCAGGTAGCCGTGAGCTACGGCGGTCGCTGGGATGTCATCGAAGCAGCCAAGCGCTTGGCTGCGCAGGCGGCCAGCGGCGCCATCAGGGCAGCTGATATCGATGAAGAGCGTTTCGCGCGCGAGCTGCAGCTCGCCGATTTGCCGGACCCCGATCTTTTCATTCGTACCGGTGGTGATCATCGGGTCAGCAATTTCCTGCTCTGGAATATCGCCTACGCAGAGCTCTTCTTCACCGATGTGCTGTGGCCCGATTTCAACGCTGCGATTCTGGCCGAGGCGATCGAGGATTTCCGTGGCCGTGAGCGACGCTTTGGTCTGACGGGCAAGCAAGCGCGCTCGGAGTCGCGCTCGTGAGTCGCAAGCCGGTCGGTCTGCAGCAGCGTTTGATCACGGCGCTCGTGTTGCTCGCGCTGTTGGTTGCGTTGGTTTTTCTGGCGCCGCCCTGGGCGACGATCGCCGTCATCGCTTTGGCGATGTTGGGTGGGGCTTGGGAGTGGTCGGCGTTCCTGCATCATGATCGTCGCCGCGTGCGACTGGCCTATGTTGCGCTGGTCGCACTCGGTTTGATCGCCGCTTGGTCGGTGAGCACCACGATCGAGTCGCTCTCGATGTTGCTGCTCGGTGCCTGCGCTTGGTGGGTGATCGCATTGCTTTGGATCATGCTCGCACCGCAACGGGGCGGGGCAATCTCGGCGGCGATCGCCGGTGTGTGTGCGTTGGTCCCTGCTGGCGTTGCACTCGCGCGTTTGCGGCTCGAACCGAATGGTGGCGAACTGTTGGTGTTCGTTTTGCTGATCGTCATGGCTGCGGATGTCGGCGCGTATTTCACCGGTCATGCGCTCGGCAAAACCAAGCTCGCCCCGCAGGTCTCGCCCGGAAAAACCTGGGAGGGGGTCATTGGTGGGTTTGCCGTCTCGGTGCTCGTGGCCTTCCTAGGTTCTAGCTGGCTCGGTTGGCCAACGACACCGATGATGTTGCTCGCTCTTGGTGCGGCCGCGTTCTCGGTGGTCGGTGATTTGATCGAGAGCTTGATGAAACGTCATTCGGGTCTCAAAGACAGCGGTCGATTGTTCCCAGGTCACGGTGGCTTGCTCGATCGCCTCGACAGCCTCACCGCCGGTGTACCGCTGCTCGTGTTGGGTTTGTTGAAAGCGGGCTTGATTGGCGCGGCGCTCGCACCGGAGTTCATCGAGTGAGCTCGCAGCCTTCGATGAGCGCACCGATCGGTGTGGCGGTGCTCGGATCGACGGGCACTATCGGTGACAACACCCTCGATGTGATCGCTCGCCACCCGGATCGATTCCGCGTCGTGGCACTCGGCGCGCATCGCAACGCAACCAAGTTGCTGGCGCAGTGTCGTCAGTTCAAACCGGCCCATGCCGTGCTGGTCGATGCCGAGGCCGCCGCGCAGTTGCAGGTGGCGATTCGTGCAGAGGGCCTGCCGACGCAGGTGCATGCAGGCGTGGCCGCACTCGATACCATCGCGACACTGCCCGAGGCGCCGTACGTCATGGCGGGCATCGTGGGTGCGGCAGGGCTCGCCTCATCGCTCGCCGCCGCCCGCGCCGGTAAACGCTTGATGATCGCCAACAAGGAACCGCTCGTAATGGCCGGTTCCCTGTTCGTCGAGGCGGCGAAGTGCTCCGGTGCGACCCTGCTACCGATCGACAGCGAACACAATGCGATCTTTCAATGCTGGCCGGCGGGCTCCCGTACGGGCGTGGCACCAGCCGGTGTGCGACGCATTCTGCTCACCGCGTCGGGTGGTCCCTTCGTCGATTGGTCCTCAGAGCAGATCGCTGCGGCAACGCCCGCGCAGGCCTGCAAGCACCCGAAATGGGTGATGGGTCGTAAGATCTCGGTCGATTCCGCCACGCTCATGAACAAGGGTCTCGAGGTTATCGAGGCGCGCATTCTCTTCGGCTTGCCGCTTGAGCAGGTCGAGGTGGTCGTACATCGTCAGAGTCTGGTGCACTCGATCGTCGAATACATCGATGGCTCGATGCTCGCGCAACTCGGTTCGCCGGATATGCGCACCCCGATTGCCCATGCCCTCGGATGGCCGGAGCGCCTCGACTCCGGTGTACAATTTCTCGACTTGGTGCGGGCCGGAAACCTGCAGTTCGAGGCGCCGGATATGGCGCGCTTCCCCTGTCTGCGTCTCGCACGCGAGGCGGCAGTGGCGGGGGGGCTCGCGCCCACCGTCTTGAACGCCGCTAATGAGGTGGCGGTGGAGGCGTTCCTCGAAGGCCGGTTGAACTTTGCGGGGATTGCCCGGGTCATTGAGGCGGTCTTGGCGACGGCGCCAACCGGTGCCGCCTCCGACCTCGGTGTCGTGCTGGCGGCGGATGCAAAAGCGCGCGAAAGTGCTCTGCGGCAGTTGAGTCGCACGGCTGGGGTGGCGGTCTAGCACCGCGAGGAGGCAAGCGATGGATCTCATTTGGACGTTAGCCGGCTTCATCGTGGCCGTCAGCCTGCTCGTGACCATCCACGAGTTCGGTCACTATTGGGTCGCCCGCAAGCTCGGTTTCAAAGTGCTGCGATTCTCGGTCGGTTTTGGCACCCCACTCTGGAAGAAGACCGCGGGCGCCGATCGCACCGAATATGTATTCGCCGCCTGGCCTTTGGGCGGCTACGTGAAATTGCTCGATGAGCGTGAGGGCCCGGTACCGCCGGAAGATCTGGCGCGCTCGTTCACGCGCAAAAAGCCGTGGGAGCGCATCCTCGTGCTGCTCGCAGGCCCTGCGTTCAACATTATCTTTGCCATCATCGTGCTCGCTGCGATGCTCTGGGTGTCCGGCTCGCCCGAAGTACGACCGGTCGTGGGTCGTGTGGTGGCCGATTCGATCGTCGCGCAAGCGGGTCTGCAGAGTAACGATGTGATCGTCGCCGTCGAAGGCAAGTCGGTGAGTAACCAGACGGATGTGCTCTTCGGTTTGATCGAAGGCATGAGCGAGCGTGATCCGATCGATCTGCAGGTGCGACGCGGCGAGTCCGAGTTGCGTGATCTGCAGCTGCGCATCGATGACCCGGAAGTGCGGCGCGCGCTCACCGAGCCCTCGGCGCTGCTGCCTGGCATCGGCATGCGTTTCTGGTCACCGCCCATTCCGGCTGTGATCGGCAAGGCGGATGCGGGTGGCCCCGCTGACGCGGCCGGTTTGCTGGCAGGCGATCGCATCGTCGCCGTCGATGGCGTCGAGATCACCGACTTCCCGATGCTCGTCGAAGCGATTTCCGTGCGCCCCAATCGCGAGATCTCGGTGGTCTACGAGCGAGAGGGCGTGCAGGGTACAACGCTGGTGACGACGACTGCCGATCTCGTTGAGGGACGCGAAGTCGGTCGTATCCGAATCCAGACTCCGCCCCCGCCGCCGTGGCCGGCTTCGATGATCGAGGTCGTGCGCTTTGGGCCGCTCGAGGCCGTCGGCGAGGCGAGCGTGCGCGCATGGGACATGACCGTGCTGCAGGCCAAGATGTTCTGGCGAATGATCGTCGGTCAGGTTTCTTTGAAGAATCTCTCCGGGCCCATCTCGATCGCCGAGTACGCGGGTGACTCTGCTCGCAGCGGTGTGGCCGAATTTTTGGGCTTTCTCGTCGTGATTTCGCTCAGCCTCGGTTTTCTCAATCTGTTGCCGATCCCCATCCTCGATGGCGGTCAAATCGTCTACCAGTTGGCTGAGTGGGTGCGCGGCTCGCCACTCTCGGATCGCTTGCAGGCCATTGGTCAGCAGGTGGGTGTCGCCTTGCTCGTGATGCTTATGGGCGTCGCGCTCTTCAATGATTTCGCTCGGCAGTTCGGCTGACCAGGGGTCTCACTTGTCGCTTTTTCCTAGATTAATCGTCGGTGTTCTTTTTTCGATCGTGGCGACGGCCGCGATGGCCCAGGATCCGCCCACACTGCGGGTCGACAACATCCGCGTCGAGGGTTTGCAACGAGTCTCGGAGGGTACGGTCTACAACTACCTGCCCGTGAATATCGGTGATCGCATCACGCAGCAGCGCGTGCGCGAGGCTATTCGAGCGCTCTACGACACTGGGTTCTTCCGCGATGTGGAGTTGCGCTTTGACGAAGGCACGTTGATCGTGGCCGTGCTGGAGCGCCCCTCGATCGAGAGCTTCGAGCTCAAAGGCAACAAGGACATCAAGACTGAGGATCTGACCAAGAGTCTGCGCAACGTGGGTCTGGCCACGGGCAAGACTTTCGATCGTTCGGTGCTCGAAGACGTCAAGCAATACCTCACCGATCAGTATTTCAGTCGCGGCAAATACGCCGTGCGTATCGCAACCGAAGTCGAAGAGCTCGCGGATAACCGTGTACGCGTGAAGATCGACATCAAGGAAGGCAAGCGCGCGCGAATCCGCCAGATCAATTTGGTCGGCAACAAGACCTACACCGAAGAAGAAGTCCTAGAGGATTTCGAGCTCAAGACGCCGAACTGGCTGTCTTGGTATCGTCAGGATGATCGCTATTCGCGCGAATCTTTGCAGGGTGATCTCGAGAAGCTGCGCTCGTATTACATGGATCGCGGCTATGCGAACTTCGATATCGAATCGACGCAGGTCGCGATCGCGCCCGAGAAGGACGACATCTTCATCACGGTGAACGTGAACGAGGGTGAGGTCTTCAAGCTCGGCGAGATCAAGCTCGCGGGGACGTTTGTCGTACCTGAGTCGGAGCTGAAGAACTATCTGCTGGTCAAACCGGGCGAGACTTACTCCAAGAAAGACATCACCAGCACGCAGGAGTTGTTGCAGAACCGGCTCGGTCTCGAAGGTTATGCCTTCGCTAAGGTCGACCCCGTGCCGACTCCGGTGGAAGGTAAGAACGAAGTTGGCATCACTTTCTTCGTTGAGCCTGGCAATCGCGTCTACGTGCGGCACATCGTCTTCAACGGTGTGACCAAGATCAACGACGAGGTGTTGCGGCGCGAGATGCGTCAGCTTGAGGGCGGTTGGCTCTCGAATATGCTGGTTGAGCGCTCAAAACAGCGTATCCAGCGTTTGCCGTATATTGAGAAGGTCGAGTCCGAGACGAAGCCGGTGCCGGGATCGGCCGATCTCGTCGACGTGGAGTTCGACATCAAGGAAGGTCCGTCGGCGCAGTTGGGTGGCGGTATCGGCTACTCGGAGTCGCAGTCCTTCATCCTCAACGGCAACTATGCCGACAGTAATTTCCTCGGTACCGGTCAGCGTGTCTCGCTCGATCTGAACTCGGGTCGTTACTCGAAGGTCTACGGCATTTCGCACACCGATCCCTACACCAACATCGACGGTGTCGCGCGCACCCTGTCGTTCACGTATCGCGACGTGACGCAGTTCGTGTCGGCTTCGTCGGATTTCTCCTCCGAGTCGCTCTCGATCGGTGTCGACTACGGTTACCCGATCACCGAGTTCCAGGGGCTGCGTGTCGGCTTGTCGGCGCAGCGGTCCTCGTTGATCACGGGTGAGGGCAGTGCGCAGCAGGCGCGCCAGTGGGTGCAATCTAACGGTGACTATCGTCAGCAGATCGTCCCCGAGCAGGATTACGGCGATGGTTTCGTGATTCCGGGAAC
>JACCDW010517986.1_pt1 | contig 11716 bp, 5 predicted proteins | sample 7449781 | NCBI WGS metagenome assembly JACCDW01 (sample SAMN15323449, study PRJNA562643) | freshwater metagenome | isolation source: river surface water | place: USA:Blue River Watershed | collected 2017-08-18
GAACTGAAATCAATCGCAATTTTGCAACAGCTAAAGACCATGCTGATCCATTTAAAGATTTCAAAAATGAATTTATCTTTCCTGAAAGTATTCATGGAAATGATGTTATCTACTTGTGCGGGAACTCACTAGGATTACAGCCCAAATCAGCTCAGAAAGCACTGCAATCAGAACTTGAAGATTGGGCAAAATGGGGAGTTGAAGGTCATTTTCATGGAAAAAAACCTTGGTTTCACTACCATAAATTTTTAACAGATTTAACCGCTGAAATCGCAGGAGCCAAACCCCACGAAGTAGTGGTAATGAATCATTTAACCGTTAACCTACATCTACTATTACATAGCTTTTATCGGCCAACATTCAATAAAGATTCCAGCGGTAATTTAATTCCAAAACGTTACAAATTACTCATGGAAGCAGGTGCATTTCCTTCCGATATGTATGCCGTACAAACACATGTGGAAAGTAGAGGGCTATCCTATAGTGATGCTGTAGTTGAACTAAGTCCAAGATCTGGTGAATATACCTTAAGAACAGAAGATATTATATCAGAAATTGAAAAACTCGGAGACACATTAGCATTATGTTTTTTCTCAGGAGTACAATATTACACAGGCCAATATTTCAACATTCCCGAAATCACCCAAAAAGCACACCAAGTGGGTGCATTGGCAGGATTTGATTTAGCCCATGCGGCGGGCAATATTCCATTGGAGCTACACCAATGGAATGTAGATTTCGCTGCTTGGTGTTCGTATAAATATTTAAATTCTGGCCCAGGAAATGTCAGCGGCGTTTTTATTCATGAAAAACATGGACTAAATCCAGATACTCCGCGTTTAGCAGGTTGGTGGGGACATAAAGAAGATGTTCGTTTTTTGATGCAAAAAGGATACATCCCAGAACCAGGAGCCGCGGGTTGGCAAATGTCAAATGCTCCAGTTTTCGGGATGGCTGTTCACCATGCGAGCTTGGAAATTTTCAAACAAGCTGGCGGAGTTAAAAATTTACGAAGGAAAAGCGAAGAATTAACTCAATTCTTATTTGATTGTATCGCGGAAGCAAACGAATTAAATCCTACACTTCAACTACAAATAATTACACCCAATAATTTTCATGAAAGAGGTTGTCAATTGAGTATTCTAACAGGCAGCAACGGTAAATCAATCTTCGATTTTCTTGCCAATCATGACATTATTGCCGATTGGAGAGAGCCCAATGTTATTCGAATGGCCCCAACACCTCTATACAATTCATTTACTGAAATTTATAAACTGTTTGAGGTATTAAGTCAATTTAAATAAGCGCGAATCGCTACATAAATGCTATCCTATTACAGTACGAAATCTTAATTCTGCTGTTACTTCAATTCTTCCCAGTGTATCTGATTTTCAACACCTAATATTTTACGAATTTTAGAACGAACATTGTGTATATACTGAGGAGTTACACCTACCAAGTTTGAAATGTCTTTGGATTTAAATCCTTCTACAGAAAGTATAAATATCCTTCTTTCAGTTAAATTCAAACTTTGAATTGCTGGATATTTATTTAAAAGAACATCATTTTCCTTCATTAATGTATCGGCCATTTGGGGATTAGACCCGGTATCTACTCGAACCATCGCTTCCAATGCCCGTCTAATTTCTTCTAAATCGTCTTTATTGGCCGATTTCATTCCTTTTAATTGCTTCACTAAATCACCCGTTTTCTCCATCATCATATGAGTAATTGAAACAATTCTATCGTTCAACTCGCGCTCTTTACGCAAGAATCGTTGTTCTTCTTCCTGCTGATGTAATTGTACCTGTATTAATTCAAGAGATTTCTCACGCTTACGATTTAATAACCATAATACTAAAATAGTTAATCCTAGAATGAGTAATAAAGCTATTAATACGATTGTAACCAGTTGATTTCTTTGCGTTTTTTGCTGTAATTCTAAAGTTAAATCGTCCAACTTTTCATTGATACGTGCATTTTCCATTCGCTCAATAAAATCAGCACGTTTTAATGAATCATTGGTCTGCATATATTCCCTAGTATACACCATGGCCGCATTTAACTTAGTATTAGCCATAGCATAATTTCCAGAAGAAATATACAGTTTTGCGTATAACTCATTTAAGAAACTCTTAGCCAATGCATTTTGATTCAAATTAGCATCGTTATCTAACTCCCAACGTCTTAATGTATCCATCGGAAGCAAATTGGGGTTATATTCAACTACGGCATTCAAATAGGTATGCAATTCCATTAAGCCTTGTGTAAAATTGCGTCGTAACCAATTTTTATGTTTACCTATATAATCAGTCATTTGCATCAAACGATCCGGTTTTCTATCCAAATCGTTTAATACCAAAGACATTTTATTAATGATAAAATATAAGTCTAATGTACTATCGGGGGTTTGCTGCAATAACCGAGATGCTTCCTCCCAACGCTTCTGAGCTTGAAATAAATTAACTCGATTTAATGTAGTTAACTGTCGCTCAAATTCATTGTTTGGCCTGCTGAGAATTGAATCATATTTTTTCCAATCTTCAATGGTTGTTAGAACGCCTAATTCTGTAGACTTAATCGATATAATATTATTAATTAATACATTACTAATCTTTCCCGTCTTCTGCCCTGCGGCAACTGCCTCTTGAAAATAACGCGATGCAGATCCATACATACCATTATTAAAGTAGTATGTACCTAGATTGGTTGCGTAATTATTCAAATTTGAATAATCCTCCACTTTTTTGGCATGCTCGTACCCCATTTTCATGAAATTTATTGCCTCACTCAAATTACCTAATTGATAATAAGCTATAGAGATGGGAGAATAATACATACAGGGAGAAATATCCGAAAATCCCTTACCCATTTCCATAGCCCTCTTACCATGTAGTAAGGCTGAATCATATTTACCATGCCAAATAAAGTCAAATGACCTATTTATGCTGTAATACACTTGAACACGTTGATTGCCTTCCTGTTCACCTCGCTTTAATACATAACCTAACAATTTATCATGTTCTTGCCTTTTATTAGGCATTTGAGATAGTCTATGTAATTCTCTGAAAGTAACCATCTCGTAAGTTCCCTCCTTGATCTTTTCCAACTGCTTCCATAAACTATCTGCAGTATTGGAGCGAGTAATCTTAGGATTTATATCAGAATCACTTCGTAAGAAAATCAAGAAAAAAACACCAATAATCACAAAAATGGCTAACAATATATACTTTTTATTGGCTGCCAAAATCCTATTTCGCAATAACTTATTTATCATGTTTTCGAACTTATTCTACAAAAGTAGATGAAAAAAAGTTGGATAATCAATAATTAAGAATATATAACATTATGTATATGTTAGGTGTCTACATGAAATATTCTAGAACTTATTTACAGTCTTTTTGTTAAATCAAATACCAAAATATCATAATATCAAATCTGCTAAACTTATTTTCTTAGGTTATCAAAAAAATATGACGATTCGTCCATATCCATGACTGATTGCCTGTAATAATTCGTAGTTTTGAAAAATACCAGTAATTGGTCTAAACTTTGACTATTTAAGCGAGATGGAAAATCACGAACCGAAACAAGACAAAAAGAAACAAAACACAAACGGTTTTAAATTCAATCCTAATTGGCTTTATGGAATTCTTTTTGTAATTCTAATGGCTATGTTGTTTTTGCCCCAAAACTCAGGGCAAAGTACAAAATGGAGAGATGTTAAAGCAATGATTTTACAAGGTGACGTTAAAAAACTTGTAATTCAAAATGAACGCGTGGTAAATGTTTATCTTACCAAAGAAGCAATTCAACAAAAGCGTTATAAAAATGCTAAGCCAAGACAAGATTTAATGGGTTCTGCAGAGCCAAATTATAGTTTTGAAATTGAAAAAGGATTCTTTAACAATGAAATTCAAGAGTTAAAGAAAACAATGCAAGCCAAAGAATTGAATCCCGATGAATTGGTAATTGAATGGGAAACTCATTCCGATTTATTCGGAGAACTGTTCAACTGGGTATTTATGCTTGCCATTTTCTTGATTTTTTGGAATCTTATCATGCGCAGAATGTCTGGTGGTGGTGGTGCCGGTGGCGGTGCATCCATTTTTAATATTGGACGGGCAAGAGCACAGATATTCGATAAAGATACTAAAGTTAATGTCTCATTTAAAGATGTTGCCGGGTTAGAAGAAGCAAAAGAAGAAGTAATGGAAGTAGTAGACTTCTTAAAAAACCCGAAAAAATACACAAATTTAGGTGGTAAAATACCAAAAGGCGTACTGCTTGTAGGCCCTCCTGGAACAGGTAAAACGTTATTGGCAAAAGCTGTAGCAGGAGAAGCAGGTGTTCCATTTTTCTCTTTGTCTGGTTCTGATTTCGTAGAAATGTTTGTGGGAGTAGGAGCAAGTAGAGTAAGAGATCTTTTCAAACAAGCTAAAGAAAAAGCACCATCTATTATTTTCATCGATGAAATTGATGCTATCGGTAGAGCGAGAGGAAAAAATTTAATTCAAAGCTCTAATGACGAAAGAGAAAATACCCTAAACCAATTATTGGCTGAAATGGATGGTTTTGGTACCGATTCAGGTGTTATCATTTTAGCAGCTACCAACCGGGCCGATATATTAGACAGCGCGTTAATGAGACCGGGTAGATTTGATCGTCAAATAAGTGTTGATAGACCCGATATTGTTGGAAGAGAGCAAATCTTCAACGTGCACTTAAAGCCATTAACCAAATTGGCCACTGATGTAGATGCTCATAAACTTGCTACTCAGACTCCTGGTTTTGCAGGAGCAGAAATTGCAAACGTTTGCAATGAAGCTGCATTAATTGCAGCCAGAAGAGGAAAAGAATTAGTAGAAATGAAAGACTTCCAAGATGCTATTGATCGTGTTATTGGAGGTTTGGAAAAGAAAAATAAAATAATATCTCCAGAAGAAAAGAAAATTGTTGCTTACCATGAGGCAGGACATGCCGTTGCCGGCTGGTTCTTAGAATTTGCAGATCCTTTACTAAAGGTTTCCATAGTTCCTAGAGGTGTAGCTGCGTTGGGATATGCCCAATATCTACCCAAAGAACAATACCTATACAGAACCGAACAATTGTTAGATTCTATGGTAATGACACTGGGTGGAAGAGCAGCAGAACAAATATTCTTTGGAAAAGTATCAACTGGAGCACAAAACGATTTAGAGCGAATTACAAAACTCGCCTACAGCATGATTACCATTTATGGTATGAATGCAAATATTGGTAATGTTTCCTTCAACGATCCTACAGGGGAGTACGGTTATCAGAGACCCTATTCCGAAAAAACAGCCCAACTTATCGATGAAGAAGCCAGAAGCATGATTGAAGATGCTTACCGAAGAACCATCGCGCTTTTAACTGAAAAACGAGCTGAAGTAGAAGCGGTTGCCAAAGAATTATTAGAAAAGGAGATTATTTTTAAATCCGATTTAGAACGATTAATAGGTAAAAGGCCTTACGAAGAATCCGATGCAGTTCAAGAAGTCGCAAATAGCCAGCTTGAGAACCAAGCCAATCATTTACATACTACAATTGCGTCTGATGCAATTCAAGTTCCAGAAGCAGCTTCAGAACTGAATACTGAGATGCCGTCCAATATCCAAAATTCGGATGCCTTAGATAGTTCAGAAACCACTTCAAATTCTGAGGTTGATTCTTCTGAATCAACGAATCCAACAGTCTAAAAATATATTGATTACAGGAATTAAATATCTTAATTAAGATTTTAATTCCTGTAGTTTTATCAATTGAGCATATAATCCGTTCTTGGCTAATAACTCAATATGAGTTCCAGTTTCAACAATTTTACCCCTATCCAAAACTATTATTCTGTCTGCATGGGTTACTGTTGATAAACGATGCGCAATAATAATGGATGTTCGATTTTTCATTAACTTCTCCAAAGCCAATTGTACAGCTTTTTCACTTTGAGAATCCAATGCACTAGTGGCCTCGTCCAAGATCAAAATTTCAGGATTCTTCAATAAAGCTCTAGCAATCGCTAATCGCTGCTTTTGTCCGCCGCTCAAACGCCCTCCACGCTCACCCACCTCACTATCCATACCTAAAGGCATATCCTGCACGAAATCAGATGCATAGGCTGCTTTTAACGCAGATTCAATTTCTCCCGAATTAGCGCTCAACTTACCCAACAGGATATTATTTCGAATCGAATCATTAAATAATATATTCTCTTGATTTACAACGCCAATTAGTTTTCTCAGTTCATCCTGTTTCATTGTTTTAATTGACACTCCATCCAATTCAATGCTTCCAGTGCTAACATCATAAAACCTTGCTAACAAATCGGTAATTGTAGTTTTTCCTGCCCCTGAAGGCCCAACCAATGCAACCGTTTCTCCTTTATTAATTGTGAAGGAAATATCTGACAGCACCTCACTTCCATCTATGTAACTAAACCCAACATTTTTAAATTCAATAGCATGATCAAATACAGGCGGATTGGCAGATACCGGGTCTTGTACAGTCTCTGGTGCCGTAACCAATTCCTTAATTCTATCTAGAGAAGCAATACCCTTCTGCGCAGCATATAGCGCATTGGAAAAAGCTTTAAAAGGCGGAATTAACTGACTAAAAATCGCAAAATAGGTTAAAAAGAACTCCGGGTCTAATTCACCCCGGAATACCATCCCACCGCCCAACCATAACAATAAAGCAGATACACCTAGCCCTATCGTCTCACTCATGGGCGAGCTTAAATCGTAGCGGCGTTGCACCGAAATATTATTTCTAGTATATTCTTCATCTTGCCGTTTGTATTTTTCACTGAACCAACCACTGGCATTGAACGCTTTTATAATACGAATTCCTCCCAACGTTTCCTCATAGGCAGTCATTACCTTTCCCATTAACTCTTGGTTTTTTCCACTTTTCTTTCGTAGACTTCTACCTATCAAACCAATTATTAAAGCAGTAATTGGTAAAAAAAGTAGAATATATAAGGTTAATTTGGCCGATAAAACGACTAACGCAACTAAAAAAAGTAGAATATTCAATGGCTGAAAATACAAAGCCTCCAAAGAAACCATTAGCGCAAATTCAATTTCTTTAACGTCGTTACTCATTCGAGACATTAGATCGCCTTTACGCTCGTTGGTAAAAAATGCAATCGGTAATGATAAACACTTTTCATAAATCCCAATTCTGATTTCTTGGATACTTCTGTTCCGTATTAAAACCATAAAATTCATGGCTAAATACCTAAATCCATTTTTCAATACCGTAACAACTACTAAAGCAATGCATAGATAAGCCAATGCAGTAAATGGCTCACCTTTGGCAAGATTTCCAAACCAAGAAATGAAAGACTGATATTGATAATTAAACCAATCACCTACGCCAAAATTCTTAGAAGTTAGTGCTTGTTCAGTTTTATCCCGTAAAAAAAGAAATCGTAAAACGGGCATAATCATCATCAGTGATGTTAACTGAAACAGAATATACAGTAAGTTAAATACGAAATTGGCCGCAATCAATCCTTTATGATTGGCCGCGTATTTTAAAAATTGTAATACAGCTTTCAAGGTGAGGCGAAGTTAATCAATTTATTGTGGCACCATCCAAAAAATAGGCCACTTCATACGAAGTGGCCTATGGTATTAATATGATTTTTATATTACAACAATTGAATTCTATCCGTGTACACGCTTCCGTCCTTCAATTTTACATGAATCATGTAAACTCCAGCAGTTCCTGAAATCGAAGATTTAAACTGCTTCGCATTTACGGTATTGGATGTGATTTCTGCTCCAACCATATTGGTTATTCTAACTTCAGCCATTTCTGTAGTTGACTGAATTGTGAACATCCCGTTTGTTGGATTTGGATACATCTTGATACCTCCCAATGCAAATCGCTTAACACTATTAACTTCATTATCCTTTATTTTCAATACTAATACTGAATCTGCACCAATCTTCCCAGGACCTTGAATATTTCGAATAGCAAACTCTACATACTTATCTCCATCGTAAACATTGTCATCCGATATATTGGCACGAATCATTACACTACTTGTATTCTTGATAATATTAATCTTACGTGTAGCAAAATCATAATCATCTGGATTTACAGCTGTAGCCGATTTTACAACAACATCAAATGAGAAATTATCATCGGCTGGTGCAATTTTGAAATCCATACGGAATGAATCCGCCGCTTCAAATACAGAATCCAAAGTCTCTGTGAACGTTACAACAGGTAGCGGTGAAGCATTGAAATCAGAAATTCTTCTAGGACTCAATACATAACGAGAGGTAAATGGATTACTATTATCAAATTGTCCACCAATTCCAATAACATCAAAATATCCTTCAGGTGCAGCATTTCCATCAATATCAGTCTCTGCATCGATGTTCATGGTGTCTATTCTACCTGTAGTACCTACAATACGAACATTTTTAAATGCATTGGCATTTAACGCAGTAGATGGCCATTCAGCAGGATCTACCAATTTTACTCTACGCATGGTTACTAATGAACTCTCCGTAGATTCTCCCAAAGCCGTTACCACTGTTGGTGACTTAAGCTTACGAGAAGTTGCAATTACAATTACTGTATCCAACTGATCCATTTGTACCAATCCTTGGAATTGACCTACTCTTCCTTGAACCATAATACTGTCACCCTCATTCACGGCATATCCAAACACTTTTGGACTATTATACACTCCTATTCCACCGGTATTATCCATAATGGTAAAATTGAATCCGGTAACGCGCATATTTACTCCATAAACTGTTCCGTAAACTCGGCAACGAATATTTAAACTATCAGCAACTCCAGTAGTTGCGTTTTGCTTATTGATGGTACTGATTTTATGTATTGGCAAATCATCATTAATCAATGAAACTATTAATGTATCCTTATTATCAACAACGGTGTTTGATAAACCACCTAATCCAAAATAAATAGTCTTATTCAATTCATGTAAATCATCATTGATTACTGGAACGTTTACCACTATGGTATCTGGAGTTTTAGAATCAATATTAATTATTTTGGAGGTAGGATTAAATTTAAAGTCTACACCTTCTGTAGCAGAGCTTCTTGCTGTGTAACAACGTAAAGAGAAATCTGCAGTAGCGTCTGTTCTACTTAATACAGCAATTTTTACATTAAATGAGCCATCTTTTTCATTTACAGTAAATGCACGTGGGCCTGCAAATGCAACCTTACTTGGACCATCATTATCGGTCATTACTATAGTAATAAGCGAATCTGCTAAAAACGCATTTCCTTCGATTTGTCTTACACGAACAATTACAGTATCATTTGGATCCGCTTTGAAATCATCATTTACTTTGGCAAAAATGGTGATAGAATCGGTACTTCCTGATTTTCCCAATGTAACAACAGAATCCTTACCCGTAGAACCTAATTCAAACTCTGAAGGGATATAAGTACTATCACCTTGCTTAATTACGGTTAACTTTAATTTTGAAGAAGCGTTAACCGCTTTATCCATTTTTAAAGTTATGCCAACTTTACCAGCATTTTCTTTAACTACAATAGGCGAAGTAGAAATAGAAATATTGGCAATATCATTATCATTTACTGTAATGGAATGTGCTCTTTCAACTCCAATGGCCGCATTGGTTGGCTTGTCTAATCCAACAACAATAATTTCTGGACCTTCAGAGATATTATCGTCGTTAATATTGATTGAAATAGTATCGTACTGAACACCTTTAGAACCTGCAAACTTTACTAAACGTTCTGTAGCAGTAAAATCCTTACTAGCTCCTTCTAAAGCCGTACCACCGCTAACATAAAAACGAGCAAAAGAACTATCTTCATTCGCGTACATACGTTTTGCATAAATCTTATATGTACCCACTGATTCTGTGGTAGTTGAGCTACGTGACCAGAATTCTATGGATGGTGGAACCAACGCCGCATCATCATTATCCAATAAAATCTCGTTCCAATATCCACCTGTCAAACTAACCGTATTTTTAGCTGAAGGACCCCATACTCCGTCGGCATCCTTATTCGCATAAATGCTCATACCACTAGATGCAGATAAATGATCTACTCTCTGTATACCCGTAGATAACCCATTAGGAATAAATCCACCCCAATTGTTAGCCTTCTTATAGGAATTATTGAAATGATAACCCACTAAATTCGATAAATTACTTCCTGTATAACTCCACCAATTACCCTCTAAAGGCACCAAACATTCAGGTCTTCCAGCACCCGTTGAATTATCAAATAATGCAACAAATGATTTTCCGCTCGCTTTAGACTTTCCCCAAACACCTTGTGCACGTTTAGAAGAACTACTTCTAGTTACGGTAAGTACTTCCAACGAATCTTCACAATACATTCTAACGGTATCATTTGTTGTTAATCCTACAGCAATTATTGATAAATAAATCTTTGTGCCAGGTGACCAATAGGCCGTACTACCAGTTCCAACAAGGCCAAACCAACCTTCATGGACACCCATAAAATCGGTTTTGAATGTATCATCACCGTTAGGTCCTGTAGTTGTAGCGGTCCAATACGAAGTACTTGAATAGTATCTGAAATTACCTTTAGCCGTATCTACATACATCGGGTTTCCAGCTCCAGGTGCCATGGCTTTAGAATTAAAATCGCTAGATTTTATTCCTCGGATTACGTATCGATACTCAGAATTTGGCATCAAATTTTGGATACGCAAACGCATAAATGTTGGCATACGTCGGGTTGAATCACCAGACATCATGTACTTTGGCACCATTAACCCCGCAACATTCATTGAGGAAAACTGGGCTGTTCCGCTTTTAATACCTAAAAGCAGTGCTAAACCAAGTAGTATTTTTTTCATATTTAATTTCACTATTTCACACAAAAATAAGCAATCGTTAGACCCAATCAAAATACGTAGGCCAAAGTTGCGATGCTCAGCTGTAGATTCTGTACGCTGTAATTCTGTCGAATGGCCATTTCTGCGGCTTGTAGCGTTGAACCCGTGGTCATTACATCATCTACCAATAAAACATGCTTTAATGAATTAAATGAAAAATTTACATTACATAGATATTTATTGCCCGTATTCATCGATCTATCCTCTCGGCCTTTTGCCGTTTGAGTGTGAGTTTGCCTTGTTTGGGTTAATAATCCAGAAATTACAGGTTTTGAAATCACTTCAGAAATACCATTTGCTAATAACTCCGCTTGATTATACCCACGAAACTTTTGCTTTTTGGGATGCATCGGTATCGCCACAATCCCATCCAATGGAACCAAAAAACTATTGTTTCTTAGTTCCAATCCGATTTGCCTGCCCATCATCTCAGCCAAATATTGTTGATTTTCGTATTTTATCGAATGTATAACACGCGAGGCTATGGATCCTTTCCGATACGATAACAAATGAAATCCGGCATGAAACAAACTTCTGCCCCATAATGCTTTAACTATAGGGTTCTGGTCATTAAAACGCCATGGCGAATAGGGCATATTATTCCAACAAATACTGCATATCCCAGTCTCTGTTCCAATTAATAAATCATTGCAAACAACACAAATATTTGGAAACATTAACTCCGAGAAGCCCGTACCTATTTCCTTACCCAATTTTTTTATAAACATTTACGATTAACAAACCCTTTTTATTCTAAATACCCCTAATCAGTTAGTAAAAAACACTGAACTTTGTATCCATGGC
>JACCDW011443325.1_pt1 | contig 11716 bp, 12 predicted proteins | sample 7449781 | NCBI WGS metagenome assembly JACCDW01 (sample SAMN15323449, study PRJNA562643) | freshwater metagenome | isolation source: river surface water | place: USA:Blue River Watershed | collected 2017-08-18
CACCCTCTTCCTCTTCATCCACGTCATATCCAAGAGCCTTCTGGAAAATGTTGAAAATCCATTGGGCGATGTTCTGATTTGCGTATTTGTATGTAGTTCCTTGGAGTCTAAATTCTGCTTTCGGTTTCAGGCCCGCCAGCTGAGTGTCTGAGAACCTCGTGTCTCCAACGATAATTCCTGTAATTTCTGCTTTGTAGGAAGGAATGGATGCGCCCCATTGATTTTTGTCTTTTTGTTCGAATCCCATTACAAGAAGAGCATTCACATTGTATTTCTTTTCATCCTCGGCTCTGAGTGTTGCTCCAAGTGGCAGATTGTTGCGCGCGCCTTTTAAGAGCTGGTCCACGGAGTTTGGCTGGATAAAGATTCCCTTTTTGCGAGTTCCATCCGTCAGTTCGAGCAATCCGCCCTCGAGTGTTAGATAGCGATTGAGAAGAGAATAGGCGGGATTTGTGATGTAGTATCCGCTGGTTCGTCCGAGTTCTCCTCCCTCCTGGAAAATTGCGCCGCCGCCGCCACGCAGGCTCTGCGGTTGAAGAGGGCGTGCCTGAATTAACTTTCCATACAAAGGCTGCGCTTTGGCGGCAACACCCGCCTGTGGTCTCAAGGCGAGCGCATCATAATCCTCAGGAATCTTCGTATCCAGCACACTGAGCGCAAGGGCTGAAAAAATCTGGAGAACACGAATGTAAAAATAGGCAATCTGCATACACATTTGCTCTTGGTTAGGGGTTCGCTGTTCCTTGTATTCATCATCCGAGACAGAAGCACCCTTTTCTGACAGTTCCGCAAGCAAAGACAATTTTTGGAAATAAATCTTTCCTGTCTTGGAATCTACAGCGGGGCGAATCTCCAGGGTCTTGAATAATTTTGTCAATCCCTCCTCCGTTGATTTCACATATTTTTTACATTCCTTGGGACTCGCCATCGCATAATAATCAAGAAGGTCAGATTTCTCCAACATCCATTTAAAAATGGTATTCAAAAGCTCTTCTATAGCAATCTTTTTTCCTTGGACTGTTGTCAAGTAGGTTAAGGATTCCTTTTGCGGAATTGAACTTCCCACACCCATTCTATTCTAGAGACGGCAGAATTTCTTTCTCTACTTTGAAGCAAGCTCTGGAAACATCCCCTCAAACACCTTGTCGGCAGTCTCCAACTTTCGCAAACACTTTGTCAAGGTTCCCTCGCTCACCCCGCAAACACTTGCAATCCGAGCATAGGTAATCTCGGGGTGGCCCATTTTTGGCAAAATGTAAGCAAGTACACCTGCCGCCAGAGAAGGAGGCATGTTCTCAGAACAGAGGTCCTGAACTTCTGCGGTAGACGCCACACGGGTTGCGAGACTGTGAATCTCGGTGTAGTTGGTTCGTGAAACAGGCAGCTTGGAGAGGGGGTGGGCGATGTAATCTGAAGCACGCGTGCTGGAGAGGCTGGCGGGAACATTGTTCTTCTTGAGGAGACCACGCTGATTTGCGATACTGAGAACTTCCTGGAAATACTTGAATGATTTGGTGAACTGGGCGGTCGTCAAATGAAAGATGTCCGCAATCTCCTTCGGCTTTCGCGGGGCGCCTACCATCTTTAAAGCACTGTAGACACAGCTCGCCACAACACTCGTGCGTGACATTCCTCTGCGGTCACAGTGCTCCACGAGCTGGATATACAAATCCTTTGCCATCTCAATTGTGCGCCCATCCAGACCATGATTCGTCGCAGCAAGAGAGAATTGCTCGAACACCTGGAGCAAAGCACGCTCCTTGTACGGAAGCAAATTCCATGTGTGATATCTGCGAACACGCGCCATCGCGACACGATTGGATGCGTTTCCTCCTTGGGCTCGTGTGAGAATCATCGTTCCAAGTGAAGAGCCAGGAAAGCGAGAATCCGTCGGAGCACCGATTCGGCACGGGTCAGTGGAACTGCGGTCTTCTGCGCCAAAGAAACGGAATTCTGCTCCCGTATCCAGGGGTCGGCCCAGAATTTCTCCACACGAATAGCAAGTACTTAGTTCTTCATTCTCAATTGTTTCAGACTTGCAATGCGGGCAAATACCATCTTCCTGCGGAGGGAGAGACTCTTCTGCGGTCTCCTCCTTGAACCAGTCTCTCTCAATGACAAGGGTGTTTGTCTCTGAAAGCCCACGGTGCGTCACTGCGGGAAAGAATTGGGCTGCCATCGCTTGCGTACGCTCTGTCTTGGACCTCGTGTACTTCAATTTTGTGAAGCCCGTTGCTCCAAGAGTTGTGTAAGTTGTTTTGTCTTTTTCACGGAATTCAATTTGCGAAGTTTCTCCAGAACCCATTGATTAAACGCACGAGTCGCCGCATCCTGCTTTTCATGCCAGTGAGTGTGGACGCTCTGAAGAGCTGTCCCCTCTACCAAAAGACCACTCGATGCTCCATCTGCGGGGCGAAAAAACGACCACGCTTTCTGGAGTTCGGATGGAGAGGCAGTCCCTTGCCACAGACGCCACCATCCATAATTTATTTGGACGGGAAATTCATAGAGCCCCTCTTTCCACGTAGATGCGAGCTCTTCCAGACACGCCTGCTCGAAAAACCGACTCCGTCCACAGGCCTCGCGCCACTGCTCCACAATCTCCGCCTTCTGAATCCACAGATAGCCTGCGTTGTAATAGCCGTATTTCGCAGCATCCCCCTCGCGAATCCTATGAGGGCTCAGGGCGAGCACGGCGGAGTCTGGAAGAAGAGGAAGAGGAGCAAGGTGGCAAATGTCCGCGTCGCAGAACAGAACCCCCTCAGGCTCCGAGGCCAGCGCCCACTCCATGAGCCCTGTCTTTTCTGCGGTGAAATCTCCGAAAAGAGTCTCATATTTCTTTCCAGGCCGCCTCTCCATCTCAGCTCGTGTGAGTCCAGTATAATCGGAAAGGGATGTCTTGATATTCACTGGGACTCCTGCGTAGAAACGGGCAACCGCAGAGACGACTGCGATTTTGCTCGCGGAATCCGTCATGATGTAGAGGCGCGGCTTGGTTGGATTCCAGAGGGCGAGTGTGAAGAGGAGAAGTTCAAAATCCCGAAGTGCTGGCTCTGTAACCAGAGTCGCCACTGCAGATATGGCCTTCATTAGAGAGAAAAGGGGTTCTGAGTTTAGACCACGCCGCTTATGCGAAGGCCTGGACTGCGAGGAGCGCACTCACCGCACCCGCGAGCTGGACCGCGGTATACGTGAGAAGCTCCGTGAGGGACAAGGAGCCCTTCATGTAAAAGGCGAGGCTCACTGCGGGATTCACGTGGCCGCCGCTGATGCCGCCGATGAGGAACACGACAGCCGCAAGAGCACCGCCGATAACGAGGAAGTTTCCCGTCACAAAGATACTGACAAGAAGAAGAAATGTCCCGAGGAATTCAGCAATGAGAGGGAGTGTACGCATGGTGTGGGATTCTAGTTGGGGTCCATAAAAATTGAATCGGCAAATCGTTCGACGCAAAACCCTACAAACAATGGCCGCATCCCGTCGCATCGCAAAGGAGCTCGTTGACCTCAAGAATGACCCACCCACAAATTGTAGTGCTGGACCTGTTGGTTCAGACCAGTTTCAGTGGGAGGCTGTCATCATTGGACCGGAGGGGAGCCCATATGCTGGAGGTATCTTTAAACTTCTTATCCAATTCCCGGTTGATTACCCCTTCAAGCCGCCACACATCCAGTTCAAGACCAAAATCTTCCATCCCAACATTAACGCATCTGGGCTCATTTGCCTGGATATTCTCAAGGGCCAGTGGTCTCCCGCACTCACCATTAGCAAGGTTCTTCTCAGTATTTGTAGCTTGCTGACGGACCCGAATCCGAAGGACCCGTTCGTTCCTGAGATTGCTCGGCTCTATGAGACGAATCGCGTTGAATACGATTTGGAGGCACGGCGTTGGACTCTCAAGTATGCGGGCACCGCATAAAAGCAAACTCTACGTTAGAATGATTGGGAAGACAAATCTAACAATACTGGTTGGAATCGGCATTCTCTTTCTGGTAGGAATCATCGTTACACAAGCACTTCAAGTGGGTGGAAGTTTTTCTATTGTTCGTTCGCGGATTGCTGTAAAGGAGCCCTTTGAAGATGGAAAGGGGGGTGTTGCGGAGCCTGTATTGGGTGTCTTGGAAATGGCGGCGACTGGACCGGCTGATGCGAATGTCGCAAACCAGCGTCAACCTTACAACCTTTTGAATGGAGTTCTGCCTGAGGATGACAGAAATCGCCTTTCCACTCTCTCCGCCCAGACATGCTACGAGGCGGATTTTGAGAATCGTCTCCAGCGCTCGAGTCACAGACAATTGACAAACAATTACAAGCGTCTCAATCCTGACAGCTGCAGTGCGCCGTTTCACGAACTCGTCACCTCCTTCTACAAGGTAGAGCCTCTCCTCGCCGCATAATGCCCGCACACTATCTCCTCTATTTACGATACCAAGTCATGAGGCCGCATCAGCACTTTGTCTCACGAGGAGTCTCTGCGAGGTATCTGGACCTCCCCACCGTCGCAGACTTTCACATCTATCGTGTGGATGCGGAGACAGGAATTCGCATTGATATGAAAAAATGGTTTCTCATGTTTCAGCGAATTGTACGGGGGCGGCGGCATCTTTTGCGGCGGGCGTTTCATCTTGTGCGAGAGAGAGAACTCACAGGAGTCTGTGAACTCTCACGACTCTATGCGGGGCTTGTCAACTCGGGTGGCGAATCCACGATTTGACACACCTTTTTGCGTGGAGAGGTTGGTGGAGGAATCTTGAAGGTGCCCGCCTTCGCCTTCTCTACATCGTCCCAGAAGTGGGCTCGCATCCCCTCCGTCTCCTGGAACCATCTGCGGTCTCGTTGGACCACTTTGCACGAATAGGTGGAAATCGCCCACGGAATCGTCTCAAATACATGCCATCCCTCCTGAAGAGCAGCAATCCTCTCTTCCAGGGTATACGCATATTTGTAACACATTTCTCCCTCGCGATTCAACAGCCAAATCTCTCCTTCCGCAACAAAAGTTTCTGGTTTTGTGTACGCAGGTTTCTGCTTTTCCGGTGAAACAAACTTCACATCCAGAAACTCGCATTCATCAATATCGAGTACTTCCATCTGAATCTGCATCTGGCACCAGTATTCAAATGGAATGGAGCCATCCACGACACGGCGAATGGGACACTTGATTTCCACGAGGCGCCCAATGCGCGCAGGGTCGGCCGCATTCAGAAGAAGTCCATCAGGACTTGCGGCGAGATGGGGAACTGTGGGGTGAATCACTCGACCCGAGTCCGCAATCTCCAGGCCCCAGAGAGCAGAGAAGGCCTGCTTGACAACCGGCTCAAAGCGAATGCCCCAATCAAAGGGACTCATATCCGCAGTGGGACAGGCGAGTTTCGAGGGACCCTCGCGGAGAGGAGGAGGCATTGCCTTGGAAAGAACGAGATTCGCATATCCGCGCTCAGAGCCATAGAGCTCTCCGAATTCGGAGGCAGTCAGAAGAGAATACGCCTGCTCGTACCAGGCCGCCGTTCGTTGGGGAAGAGAGGGACGAGCCAGAATTTCCCGCACATGCGCCTGTTTTTCCGCGGGAGGACGGCGAGACCACGCGATGTTTCGTGCCTTCTCATGAAACAGCTTGATTCCGCAGAGAAAGAGGCTCTGGACCTTCTCAAACTTGTGCCAGTCCTCCTCCGAAATTTCAAGGTCTTTGTGGAGCTGTTGACTCGCCTCTTCTACGGAACTCTGCCAATTGTCCTGGAAAAGGGCGTGGTTCGTGGGATGGAGGGCCGCGGTGTGGCCCTCAATAAATTCAGAGACAGGGGCGAACATGCTGTGATACTGTCCCAACATGTTTGCGTCGTCAAGTTTATGCCTATCCTTACAAGGCGTGCTTTACTTAGACCACCGGTGCTTCCAGGATTGGAAAAAACCGTAGAAAAGAAGAGAAAGATGAAATTTGCTGACGCACATAAAAAGGCCGTCCAGACACTTTCCTCTCCTGAATTTCTAGAACGAGTCAAAGAAGAAGATGCTACAATGATATCTCATATACCACTGTTAAAAAAGATAAATGAAAAAGGGTTTCTTACAACACAAAGTCAAGCAGGGCGAAAGAGACGTGGAAGCACATATGAAATCCACGAGCGTGCGTTTCTCTCTGGATTTCTATTGGAATCTGTAGCCGCGGAGTTTTTGAAACGGATGAATACAGAAACAGATAAAAATGCCGCATTTCTCCCTTTTTGCGATGACACTCTCTATATACCCAGTTCATTGGATATTCCTCTCACAATTTCAAAACAGGGGAAGAAAGTTTCTGTTGAAACCCATATGTCAGTTGCAATTCCTAAATCTGTATGGAATTCATGGAGGAAGGAGGCACACATTAATAAATCAGAAAAGATTGTCTTCATTCATTGCTGGGACACAAAATGGAATAGAAACGCCTCAGGAGCTTCTGGTCTATTTACAGATGTGCTAAAGTGTCTTTAGTTAGTATCGGCCTCGGGTGGAGCCGCAGGTGCGACCGTCAATCCGCCTCCGCGCTTGCGGAAGGTGACCGCATTTCTCTTTTCAACCAGCGAAAAGACCGCATTTCCTGCGGCGTTTTCATGAAACACAAGATGCTTAATCTCCATGATTCGCTCCGTATCTGGGTCATAGACAACCGCAGTTTTGGAATTCAGGAGCTTCTTGTCGAGTGCCTTCATCAGAAGAGAGAAGAGGGCATCTGTCTCTTCCTGTTTGAGCTGGCGATTCTTTGTCATTTCCTGACAAAAGAGGCGGAGGCGATTGATGCGAAGACCACGTTCCAAGCGGTGCCAAGGCTTCTTGTAAGCGACATTCGCCTCCGAATCCAGAAGCTTTGCAAGGCTCTCGTTTACCGCATAATCCACGCGGGCCGCACGATTCCCACTGAGGTCGCTGTGGGTATTCTTGCGTAGCGTGCGGTTTCGTGCGCCGCCAAAAGGTGCCGCCGTTCCGTTCATCTCCTATTCTTCTTTCGCGACTCGTCTTAAGATTGTTCTCAGAATTTCTGAAACACGAATTTTTGAAAGTGTTATATCGTCAAAATATTTGTTGGTGTTCCAGGGGTCGTCTGTTTCTGTGGTCCCTATCCAGAGAAACGTCCTCCAGACCTCCATATCCTTTGTGTTTTCTTCATGAAACGAGTAGAACGCAGAGAGGTCTGTCTTTGTTTCATCGACCCGCACATATTCGGTGGACCCTTGGCGGAATCGGTCCAGAGACACAATTTCATTCTCTTCGCAAAACGAAGCAACCGCGGAAGCCTCGCAGGAAATGAGCTGCGTGCCTCCCTTTTCCAGAAACAGATGAAATCGGTAGGAGACAGTTCCAGCCTGGGAAATTGTCTTTTTGAAAAACCACGGTAATATAAACATGGGAGATTCTTAATAGATATGGATAGGCAATCCCTTTACGCGGGAGTCCCGCACATTCCTCCTCCTATCATGCAACTCCGTGTTCGCAAAGAAGTGAGTACACGCGATGCTGTGAATGCTCGCTTCTTTGAAAAATGGCAGACAGACCCGCCGCTTGTTCCGTACAAAGAACGTCCCGATTTGAGTGGTACACGAGTTGTTCTTGATATGAACCCGATAAATACACGCGGCTCCTCTACAGACTACAGGCAGAGTCAGCCGTTTGTGCCCTCTGGGCCCCAGCTCGGTCAGAATCCGTATTTTGACCGCTATGACCCGCAATTTGACCCTCGCAATGCGATTCGTGAGTTGCGGAGTGCCGTGTATGAAGACAAGGCTTCGGAGCGGGCCGTGCTAGAAAGCAAGCGGATGTTGGACCGCGGATACACCTCGCGATGGCTTCCCGAAGGATATGCTTCTGCGAATATGATGGATAGTTTGTTGTCCTACGAACAATTGAGACCGCAGTCTGACGATATACGGAAAAACTACAGAAACGCTGGTGGGGCGGGGTCACCTAATCAAAGCGGACCTCCACCTCAAACGCGTGGCGTTGCATAACCTTCATCGTGGAAATCTCCTTCGAAGAGACGCGGCGGCGGGTGCTTCCTTTGGAGAGAGTGGACTGGGTTGTACTTCCGACAGTCAACGATGAATTTATAGAGGTTGTCGTCGCCGTGCTTGTTGTGGTGGATGTGGTGGATGTGCTGGAGGTGCTGCTCGCACTGGTCGAGACAGTTCGCTTCTGCTTCTGAATGTCGCGCATGAATGTATTCATCTCCTTTTCAATTTCCGCTGAATTCAGACGAATGTAATTCAGAATTCCCTTCTCAATCGCCCAACGGAAAAAATTCAGCTTTCCGACGGTCGTCAGAAATGTGGGCCGGTCACTAATCTGAAACAGAATTCGCTCTCTACGACAAAACGGGTCAAAGAGTTTTTTACTGTAGGCCTTGAGCTGACTCTTGTAATTCAGATACACAAGGAATTCCTGGCTATTCAAAATATAAGAGGTACTGTGCGTTTTCGCATAGTTCGTAACGAACCAATCAATAAGACGCAAGCTAATTGCTGAAGTTCCCTGGAGAATCTGGAGGATTTCATCAATATTCTCCTGTTCGTTGTAAAATCTCTGAAGGCTCGCAACAATCAGTTCCTGTTTGCAATGAATCTTACGGCGGGTCACACCTGAATCTGACGATTTCTGAATACGCCGAGGGGGTATCTGGGATTCTTCCATCTGGCAAAAGAAGGTGTGTCTTCTTAGGCCTCTTTTTTCGTTGTGCGCATCAGAATGAGCGGTGCTCCTCCAGGGTACAATCCAAATGAAAGTATGTTGTCAGGTGGAAACTCGACACCAATTCTAAAAGTAATGGGTGGAGGTGGAATGACACCTCCGCCCGACTACAATTCGTCAGTAAGTCTCTTGACAGGAGGAGATGCGCCGATTCAGAAGGTGATGGGGGGAGGGCAGCGAGAGGATGCGCCTGAAGCAAAGAAAAAAGTCCAGTTTGCCGCAGGTACGCCTGGCCCCCCTCCTGAAGAAGAGGAATTTGACAACTTGGGATTTTCTGCCTTTCCCCTCCGAACTAACGTACCCGCACCTGCGCCTGTCCCTGCGGCTCCACCCAAACCTGCTGCGCCTGCGCCTGTGCCTGCGCCCAAACCTGCTGCGCCTGCGCCTGTGCCCGCGCCCGCACCCAAACCTGCTGCGCCTGCTCCTCTACCCCCTATACACTCAGGATTCCAGGTCGAAGTGTACGACCCCGTAATTCCTGAAGAGGATGATACTGAGGCCAAACAGTTTATGGACGAAATTACGCAAAAGATTTCAATTACCAAAAAATGGAACGACCATTTTTATTTTCTGACACAAGAATTCAAAAAGAGTTACGAAAAAAAGTGGCAGCGCATTACAACACAGAATAAAGTACAGCCTGGTAGAATTGCGAAAGTATCAGAATGTTCCGAACTGATACACCCCGCATCGCAGAAAATGGTCCATTCTATCAAGCAAACATCAAAAAATATTATTGTAATCCCCCCTGTGAATGGAAATATTCTTTATTTCTTGCGTGTTCTTACATTCTTGTATAACAACGATGTATTTGAAAAAGTAGAGGACGAGTTCTTGAAGCTTAGGTCCAATTACACTCTCGTTTGCCTCGCACCTTTTTACAGTTCAAGCAGTGATACCTCCCAGAATGAACTTCTTTATCTTTTTTTAAAAATATGGTATGCGAATCACGATAACTTCTTTGTTCTTCAAGAGGACAATGAAACATCATGGGAAATCGGTTGTTCGCTGTATGGGGCTATTCCTTCGGATGAAAAGATGGGAAAGGATTATCTTCTGAATATGCTAAATCCATCCTATCTGGTCGCACAGACTCCTGTCTCCGTCCACAAAGGGATTCTCTTTTCCACTGGAAAGGCGGAAGCGACTGCGGGAATTCCTACTCCAAAGGCGACTTTTTTCATGAGCGCGGGAAAAAGCCTCGAGGTCTATCCATCTGTGTCTCTGAATCCATCCATCAAACCAGACCCCGCCTTTGCAGACTTTCTCACCTTTTTGTCTGAAGGAGTTCCTGATTCTCTTCCTGCGCCCCGCCTCGATATTCCAATCTGCGATTCTCTCAAAACCATTTTCTATGATGAAGATGTGACGAAGAAAATCTACAAAATCAATGGAGAATCCGTCTACGTATTCAGACTCGGGCAGAAACGCGTCCCTCCTCTTTTCTGTATGGATGTTACAGGGGAATCGCGACTTCTCCTTCCTCGCCCTGGGTCCTTCAAAGGAAATGAGTCTCATCCGCAGTATGAGAAACTCGCGGAAACAAAATCCTTTTTCTTCCAGGGAGAGACCGTCCACATTCGCATTCCTACCTCTCAAAACAGAGTGAGAGAAAATTGGCTGGATGAGATTTTTTCAGAAGAGGAATCGCGCTTTCTTACGTTGTTGAATGTTACGCCTATGATGCTCGCCAAGATTTTTGACAAGGATTGGAAAAATACTCTTGCGGATTTCTTGGAATTGGTGACACTGTCCGATTGTTTCTCGGACCTCACACTCATAACCAAAGGAGAATGCCAGCAGGCATATTATTTTCTTGAGAAGATTCGTGAGTGGTTATTCTTGAATACCGTTGTGGCTTTGGACGACGAACCCTTCCAACAACTCGCACTTCCTACTTCTCAGAAGAAGGCGGCGGTGGGTGTGCGGCGCCCTCCTCCTCCCAGCATTCCTACACCCCCTATTCCTCAAATTACAGAAATTCCTTGGCCTGAAGAATCCTATCTCAAGAAAATCGCAAAGGAGGAGTATCGGTACACGAAAGGAATGATATCCTCTACATTTGATTTGAAGGAGAAAATCTGGTTTGTCGATGTAAAGGTGGTCTACAAGGGAAGCTATGCGACTATGTACTACAGAATCTTCATTTCAGCAAATGATGCGTACAGATTGTCTCACGACAAACAATTCAGAGCAAAATATTCACACTTAGATGCTTTGTTTGCGGATATACTAGATTCTTTGAAGCTCAAATACAAAGATAGCTTTGAGTTCCTTCTCTAATCCTACGGCCGCTCTGAAAAAATCGCATTCGTAAATAAGAGAAATGTCGTCGGCACTGCCTCCACCTCCCCCTCCCCCCAACAACAATGAAAATGAGGGTCCCATGCCCCCTCCTCCCAGTCCTCTTCCGCCTGCGGTTGTGAATACGAAGAAGGGTGCTGCTGTTCCAATTCGCCGCAACAAAATTACTGCAGGAGAGCCTGGAGTTCCGTTTGTTCTAAATGCGAACGATTACACTGGAAATGCGAATCCGCAGTACATTGTTCCAAAGTACAATCTGGATGTGAAGGCTCCCTATGTGAACTTTATTGTGGATGGTGAGTATTATCGTGTGTACGGACAACCGAAGAATTCCAATTCTGCGATGATTGAGTATGTTTCAAAGTTCGTGGACCAGAAAGTGGGAAGCACGACAAAAGATGCGATTCTCTTGAATCTCCAGCGTGAACTCGTGAAATACGAGACGATGCTGCCTGAACTCAAGAATAGCGTAAATAAGTACACGCAATTGATTGCAAAGTCAAAAAATGGATATTCCGATGTCTACAGTCTTGAAATGGATAGAACTATGAAGTTCGCAAATATGGTCCAGCTTCGCATTAATGATATACGGAGAGAGATTGCGAAAATTAAGACTGTTCCGGTGCCGACAAATATTCCGGTTCCGTATCCTGCCGCGGGAGGTGAAATGGTTGCTGGACCTGTGGTCGCGGC